>JAABUQ010000033.1_pt1 | contig 231690 bp, 255 predicted proteins | sample 5560001 | NCBI WGS metagenome assembly JAABUQ01 (sample SAMN10711888, study PRJNA513371) | rock metagenome | isolation source: Antarctica rocks | place: Antarctica: Victoria Land, Finger Mt nord | collected 2015-12-18
TTTTGGTTTTTTTCTCTGGGGGGGGGTGGTTTGGGGGTGGGGTGGGGGAGGGGGGGTGGGGGGGGAAGAGGATGGGAGGAAGGGAGGAAGGGAGGAAGGGAGGAAGAGAAGAAGGAAAGAGGGGGAGAGGGAGGGAAGGGAGAGGGGGTAAGGGGGTAAGGGGGAGAGGGTGAGAGGGGGAGAGGGAGGGAAAAGGGGGGGGGGGGGGGGGTTTGATGCATGGTGTTGGGTGGGGAAGAGGGGGATGGGAGGTATGGCTGCAAGGAGTTTACAGTATTTTAGTGAAGGGAGTCTCCGAGTAGACGTCTTTCTGGTTTTGAGGAACGTGGAGAAAGAAGTCTGGGTTTATCGATCGATTGAGACTGGCTGTCCAACCCGCGGAAACTGTAACGAGTATCATGATCGGAGAGTTCGAGTGTTGGACATGAATATGGTAGGATCGGTGGCCGGTCCTCTCGAATAGGCTATGAGAGAAGGACAAGAAAAAAAGTAAAGTAGGGCTGTTTTGCAGGCATCTCGTGTTTGATTCCCTAATTACCTACGCAATTTATATGGAAATTTGTCCAGACATGCCCCGAACTTTCTTGACCATCGGCACGCCTCCCTGTCTGTGGCTTTTTTCAATTTGTGAATGGAAGAGAGGTTGGAAATAGACGCTTGTTGGAGGTACGACAACGGACGCACATGCATACTATATGACTCGCCTGGCTTGCTTTGGTTAGACGGCGAACCTGTTTTGTCAATTTCTATGAGAGACATTCAGTATAGGCTATGAAAATTAGCAAGGCCTTATATCTAGGTGAGGGACCGGCAGTACCTTTTGTAACCTTTTTTAAAGCCTAGAGCCGTGTATGACCTTGTAGTCCACAGCAAGTTCGCGGCCTCCATCATTAATGACCAACACGCGAACACTGCCACGGCCATTGGCGAAGGACTCGTTGAGTCTTGACCATAGCCCGCCCTGATCAATGACTGGGAGACCCTGCTTGACATCACCAGTCTCGGTCATAGCAACCACGCGGCCATCGTCGCGGATATCGAGGACACGGTACTGCTTGAAAACGGGACCGAGCATGTTCTGGACAATGACCGAGGGGGAGGGGTTCGAGACAAAGCTGGACTCTTCGTGGAGCTGCTTGGTGAAGAGATCGACACCCAGATAGCGGTGCTGGCCCGTCTGAGCGGAAGTCGTGATGCGGATGACCTGGCATGGACGACCTTGTAGGACCAAGAGGTCGCCGACGCGGATGTGGTGGCAGGGGATAGTAATGGTGTGAGGCCCTCCATGGCGTTCAACGTAGCGGACGCTCTCGCGCACACCTTCACGGATGCGGCTTGGCCCGCGGTCTTCTTCGTCGATGATTACCTCCTCACGCTCGGTGCGATGGCCATGGGGGTGGAAGGGGTGGAAGACACGGTCGGCGGCTCTCTCCAGGCCATGGCGGAAGGAGTGGTGGCGGCCTTCGTCATCGTAGTAGCCCATTTTGGAGGGTGGGTCGACGGTGGTTTCGGCTTCGACTTTTATTTCTCTTTCTTCGTGAGGATGGGTGCTTCGACGCTCGTATTCGACGTCGTAGGTTGGCTGGACGCGTCGGCGGTAGTCTCGTTCGGTGATGTCGATCTCTTCTTCGCGGCGAGGAGCTTCGATGTCGACTTTGGTCTCAGTGAAGCGTTGGTAGCCGGGTTCGCGATAGCTAAGCAGGGGGCGTAACGTTAGTAGGCGGTGTTCAAGGAAGATAGGAGATTTCGGGCCGGATGATGGGCGCAAGGATCACTGGGGTGCTGTACAATTCTGGTGTACAACGGAAGGAAGAAAGATACGTACCGTTCTCTAGAAAGCTCGACCTCTGGGAAGTGGTCTTTTCGGTAATGGTCTTCCTCGTAAACTGTCACGTCTTCTTCGCGACGTGGACGGCGGGTACGATCTTCCTCGTAGACTTTGACCTCTTCCTCGCCGACAGGAGTACGATCTCTACGGTGAGGCAGAGATGCAGAGAAGGAAGAGTATCGAGATTCGTCACCTTCCCGTCCAACGCGCGAAGATGGTTGGGGGAGGTTGGCTTCTCCTTCTACTCGAACACGAGTAGTCTCTGTGGTGTCTTCGTTCCGGTACGAAGATGGGAAGATGCTGAAGGGGACCGGGACTCTGGCGTCAAAATCCAGATTGCCTGGAGTCGAGGAGTCCGGTCTCGAATGCCCTTCGAACCCTCGAGGCAATCGAAAGGAAGACAAGAAGAGACTCTGAGATTGACGGGTTGCTAGCAACACGCTTGTGCCTCCCGAGTACCGGATTCAATGTATGGGTAAGTGATGGCCTGAATGATTTGATAGATAGATGGAATGGGCAGAGCTGCGGGGGTGGTAGGCAAAGATTATGGCTGGCGAGGTTGGGATTGGTGCTGCACAAAAGGGGAAGCAAAAGCAAAGCTTAGCGTTGTTGTTCTGAAGCTGCTAGCGTTGCTGAGCAACGAATACTTCCATTCGCCAAGCAAGACGCTCGAGGGCCAGCCTGACTCCTCCTTCCAAACCACTGCGGTCATTCTTACAACGTTCACCTGGCACACTCATATCTACTATCGCTGCCATGGCTCATCAAATCTCAGGGTACTGTGCCTGCGAGAAGACATCATTGAGCCGGAACCGTGCTTGCTTTGGCTATGCGTTTTGTGCCAGCGCAGCCAGGGACTCGTCATCCTGGCTTGCAATTGGCTTTCCTTTTCTTTGCACTTGCATACATTCAGCAGAGAGTGCCAAACCTTGCCGAACCACATCAGATGTGCGGATACCCGGATGCCGTTGCCCGACCCCCCTCAGGCCGGTCTTTCCGTATCACCAAGATCCCACGGCGTCACGGCGCCCAACGTAGAGTCATGTAGTCGGTGAACCATCTATACTTTAATGTCTTATATGTATCAAGAATTACTATAGTCACTGTTGAGCGAGGTTTGGGTTCCTAAAAAACCAGCCGGACGCAAGATGCTTCAACCATTACCTCAGCATGTGTTAACCTCCTGCAGTTGTCTTGTGTCTTGTACGACAGCTTGTCTAGGGTAAGCTCACCTTGAGAACATTTCGTAGAGAAACCACAGTTGGAGAATCATTCTGCAAGTCCGATTCAACACGGTAGACCACAAGGTTCAGTACTTGAGTTCTCGTCTACTCTAGATATTTCTCCTTTGCCCATTCACATGCCCCAGCAGGGTGCACTTTCCATGATGCAATATACCTCAAGCATTCCTTGATACTCTCATAGACAATAGACCGGTCGGCCGGTGATAACCCATCGCTAGAGAGGTGAATAGTCAAAGCGGACCGGGTTTCTTTAGTCACGACACGTGAAAAAGGGATCTCGGTGGATAAGGAATACGAGAGAGGACCTTCATTGAATGCTACCAACGAAGATTGCGCCTGTTCTCATCCGCGAGTGGGATGCGGCTATCTTTCTCTGAAGCTCGTCACTAGAAATAGGATCAGATATCATGATTAAAATAATGACTGTGACCTACGATTCTATTGGGGTTCCTTTCGGTCTTTAGATGTATGTGCATATTGAGTATGGAGAACGATGTCTGGAAAGCTGGAAAGCAGGGCTCCCTGTGATTAAGATGATATGGGAACTGGTCACTAGAGGAATGGCTTGCAATATGCCATCGAACCTTGGAATGATCAGGATCGGATACTCTATTCCTCAGAGACAGAGTAAGGTGTCCAACCAGAATGGCGATGGTGAAGAATACCGAGAGTCCGCTAACAGGCTGTCTGCATTGTTGTTCAAGCCTCAAGCCTCCTGTCAGCAAAGAAGACTTCTTGATGTATCCAAGGGTTTCCATGATCAACGGGGCCTACTCTCAAGGACCAAGCGCCAGTGGCGGAAAGCGGGTACTCGGCGGGCATAGAGTCATCTGATCGAGAACCTTCTTACAGTATAGTGGTTGCAATTGATGGAGACTACGGTATCCTCAAATCCAACCCGAGGTTCGTCCATTGGCCTACCGCAGTGCTTGCCGGCGTGAAACGAATCCTTCCCCCACGTCATGTTCACCAAAGTGGCCTCTCCACCATATCCCTTCAGTAAATCTGCACACAAGAGCCATTTTCGCACTTTGCTACTCCTTCTACTTTCGAGGGCAACACCTGAACGATTAGATGGCTTGTGTGCATTGTACTCGTACAGAATCTTAGCGTTGATAAGTCCCCTGGTGGGCTGGCACTGCTGCAACCCTCCTTTTAGCGGGATATTTTCTCTGCTGCCCTCCGACCTCCACGCACCTGAGTCGACTCATTTCATGCTTCAAGATGATTCAGCTCAACTGTCTCAAGGAGCCAGAAGCGACCAAGTAGCTTTGACAGCTTGTCGATAACAGCCTCATATTCATGCCAAGAGCGCGCTTTTGACGGGCACCATTGCTGACGTTGCCTAGTCAGCCCCCATCATCGCTGCCACTGTCCCACATTGCTAACCACCCTTCGGCCTTCTAAGTTCAGATTACATCGTTCTCGATCAAGATTGGCAGCACAGCACGAACGGCAATGGATTCGCGATATGCAAGGCCCCTGTCTCCAGGCAGTCGGCGCATATCAGCACAACCAACCCGCTCATCCACTGGCACACTCGTCTACCCTTCTTCTTACGATCCCTACTATGGTCCTACACGATCTAGTGGCAACGTGGCAGCTGGCCCTCGCATCAGCGCCGAGCGTGTTACCGCGCCTAGGGTAATTCCTATGTATCGACCAGAGAGCCCTCCCCGGAAGTCTTCGAGGGACGAATACGCCGTTCAACCTCGAAGGTTGGCACTGGACACTCGAGGCGCTGCTACCACCCGCAGGCCCTTGAGCATGATAGGCCCAACATCTCCTACCCGGAACAGGCCCATCGTAACCAGCGCTATAGATAGACCAGGAAGTCCACCGTCGAAGCCAAGTCGAACGCGTGGGGACGAAGGTTACTATCTTCAGCCAGCATCTTCTCAATCTAGGCGAGAACACCGCCGGGGCTATACCATTGGTTCTACCAAGGACGCAGATCGACTCACGGCAGGCGACCGAGAGGTTAGAGACAGGATAGAGCGTGGGGGTTACAGAAGCTCAGGGATTGGGGGAGGACGCAGTGGATACTATCTGGATCAGCCTCTCGTCCGACAAACCCAAAGTAAAGACGATCACGCATACGGCTACGACTACAATGATCGCCGAGAGCACATGTACAGGGATCCTACGCCTAAGCTAAGGCCAAGAAGAGACAGTTACAACGCCACAGGTCGTGAGAGGCCCGCAAGTATTACCGGTATTGATGATTTGAAAAGGGTACCAGTGTCTAGCAGGGAGGCTGGGCCCCCCGTGTCAATGAGACCCTTTGATGGTCTCGGCCGGGCTAGCAGCGTAAGACATGATCGGGCGCCCAGAGAGGGATACGTCCCACGGGAGTATGCTCGCGACGACTTTGATCGGGCTAGTCAAAAACATTCTCGCGCACAGGTTGCTTTACATCAGCTTCCGGATGACCGATATGCACCGTATCCTTTAGACAAGGATTATGAGGTTCGCCAACCCAGACTTCCTAAGCCTGTCGTCGAACCGAAAGTGGTCGTTGAACCCAAAATGATCGTTGAGCCTAGACCAGTCATGGAGGATAGAACAGAACGGCTTGAGCAGAAGTCTCGGGATCCGTACGATGACCGGTATGATAAAGCAGGAGAAGATCACTCCAAGAGATCTGAAAGGATGCACAAGAATCGCGATCCAGTTGACGACCGCGATAGAAGACACCCTGACGATCGGGATCGTAGACGGGAGCTGCACCATCGAGATGTTGAGCCGCTTGACGGCCGAGACCATAGAAAGGAGGACCGCCACCAAGATATAGACCCACTGTACGATCGAGAGACTAGGAAAGAAGAGCGGCGCAGAGAACTTGATCCTGTCGACGATCGAGCTAGTAAGAGGGAAGAGCGACACCAAGAGAAGCGGGAGCGTGGAGACGATAGCCATCGAGTAGAGGCGGCGATGCTTGGTGCCGGAGGAGTCGCCGCTTCTGGTCTTGCCGCTGCTGAACGTGTTCGGCAACATCGAGTACAGAGGAATGACCGCGAGCGTTTAGTAGTGCCATCGGAACCCTCGGAAAGCACTAGCGTGACTGCTAGTGCTGAAGCGAGCGACGAAGAACGCCGTGAGCACCGTCGACGACGTCGCCGAGAGCGTGAAGAAAGACGAGCAAGAGAAGAACGCGAGGAAAGAGTGCTTCGTGAAGCAAATGACCCCAAGCGGCGCGAGCCGGACGAATCGGAAGTTAGGGAAGCAGTAACTGCACGAGATCCAGAGATTGTCCGAGATTTGGCACCATCAAAAGAGAACCAGATTAGTCTGCGCGAGTCCGCGTCGTACGAGAGGCAACCCCAAGATAGACCACCCCACAGCCGGCAAGTCTCTTCGGGTTCTGCCACCAACGACAAAGGGTCTCATGACCAAGCTGTTCCCCCAGGACGGTCGTCAAGCCACTCTCGCCACCGTCATCACTACTCACATACTCAGGACAAGGACTCTTACTCCGAGTCTTCCAGCAGCGATTCTGACTTGGATGACCGGCCTCGGCAAGTCCGCGTCGTGACCCCTACCAACGAGCCTGTTGAGCCTAAAGAGCCTCCGAAATCTATCCTACGGCAACCACGTGTGAAGTTCCCGGAAGACCCTGCGCCCGTCCGTGAGGGAGTTGCGCCGCTTAAGGATGCAGGCAAGAAAGGCGTCCCGCCCAATGCACGCTGGACAAAGATCGACCGCAAGCTGGTTAACCCAGAGGCGCTGGATGCTGGCAATGAGAGGTACGAGGAGAGGACGGACTACGTGATCGTGCTGAGGGTCTTGACCAAGAAGGAGATCGAATTATATGCGTTGAAGACGCAGGAGATCAGAGGGAAAAGGGCGGAGAGGAGAGATGACGAGGGAAGTTCGAGGGAATCTTGATGAGATGGTAGGCAGCGGGAATGGATGTCACGAGGTATCGTAATATGGAGCCCATTGTGCGGTAAGAGTCAGTTTGGAAACCGAGGTGCATATTGATTGTGTTTGTCCATGATGAAGGTAGCTACGTGACATGGTAGGACGAGGTGGATCTCAGAACCTTCCACGACTCAATTCTGATGACCCTTTGTACTCTCGGAGACAAATATCAACCCGGTCCCATGTTCATTGAATGGATGTTGTTATCATGCAATAGTACACGTTTTCGGGTCGAACCATACAATCAGTTACGATGCAATGGCAGACCCCGTCCACTTGGGAAAGTGCTGGTAGCGTATACCAAAGGACATAGGTAACGATGCCACGTCGCGAGTATATTGCTTAGCTAAAAGCTATCGTATTTAGTGTCTAAGTGACCTAATCATCAGAGTGTGATATCTTGAAGTCGTGAACTCGGTGGGCCGTCATGGATGTGGACCTTCTCCCTTTACTAAGAAGTCAGACAGACAAGCCCATCGCACAACGCCGTGATGCGCCTCTTTGTAGGAGATATTGGTCATCAGGGTAACACGTTTCATGTGTTTCGAAAGAGCAGAGACTGAGAGCGGCTTTGCTATGGAGAGAAGATCCCTGGATTCGAGATCCGAGAAGAAGCCAAACAAGGATGGATCGTAGCCGCCCGGCTCGGTTCGTCTGCAGCGAATCATCGTCGACATGGCGAGTTCCAGGCTTCTTTGCATCCTGATCACATCTTCTTCTCCACCATGACTGGCTGCATGCTGCAGATGCTCGCAGGCCCCGGTGCAAAAGTCAGCAAGCACGAGTCCACAACCGCTCGAGCTTGTCGTTCTCTGCCTCCCACCCCGGTCACACCATATGGCGCTCTCACCTGTACGGGGTAGCAGATGCAGCTTTTGCCTGCTTTCTACCTGCATGCACTGGCGCGCTTCACCCCCGTTCATGTTCTGAAAGCCTCCGACAAAAGGCCCTGAATGCCCAGTTTTGAGATCTATTCTTGCGCTTCTGCCATACTTCGTTGTCGCCCAGTTTCATCGGCCATTTCGAGACTTGCGGTCGCCCAACATTTGACGACTTCAAACTGTTGCTGCTATTCTTGCACTGCCAACCTCACGGCCATGTTGCGCCTACCCACCTCTCTCCTGACCGCCGCAACGTGTCTGATCGCCCTCGTCTCCTCCCACACCGTCATCACATATCCTGGGCAAAGAGGGAACAATCTGCACACGTTTGGTAGTGTCGAAGATACAAACGGCCTGGGCGAGACGACGCTGGGAACTAACGACTCCAATCCATATGGCCAATTTCCTTACGGCATGCAGTGGATGTATCCATGTACGAGAGCGCCCCGTCCGTCGAAGTTGATTGCATGTGCTGACGTCTCCAAGGCGGAGGAATGCGGACATCAACCAACCGCACTCTATGGCCTGTGACGGGCGGCGCCGTAGGACTTCAGCCAGGATGGTTCCCTGGGCATTCAAGCGCGTTCATGTACATCAACCTTGGCCACGACACTGCTCCGGCCAATTTCAACATGATCATGCAGCCCGTCTTCGAGATAGTGGGGCCATCGAACGACATGTACCCTGGTAGCATATGCCTACCGCAAGTGCCTTTACCCGTCAACTACACGGCGGTCATTGGTCACAACGCTACCATTCAAGTGATCGAGATAGCGCAACATGGTGCGGCCTTGTACAACGTTTGTGATATCTGACGCTTGTTGAATGCTCGCGATCGCTAAATTGCTTCACGCAGTGCGTCGACATCACCTTTGCCGATCCCAGTGTTGTGCCCGAGGTCAACGAAACGAACTGCTCGAACTCGACGAATATAAGCTTCCAGCTTGTATTCAGCACCAACAGCTTGAAGTCAGCCGCCGTTACCCTAAGGAGATCAGCATCCTGGCTCGCTTCGATACCTTTAGTAATTACAATACTCTGGGCTCTTCTGCTGTAAAATTCCTTCTGTGCGTATACCATCAACGACTGCATCGGCTCGGTTTGCATTGGGACGGCGTCCAGGGAAAATGGAGGCATTGCTTCGTTGGGAGGCTGAATGCATGTCTGCCGAAGGTATAAAGGAGGACACTGTCCACCTACTTCAGCGCAGCGGCTTGTATGACTTACTATGTAATCTCATCGTATATTGCTATCTTGGCGATTCGACATCGAAGATCATAGTAGCGGATTGATCATACCAATCCATCTTGTGGTGTTAGCGGTGCTCAAACTCCACATATCATTCACTTGAGCCGTGTGTATAGCTTAGACCAGGAAATTTGAGGCCTAGGGAACCACTACATGCGAGATCGGATTACTTCTCGTGAATTATATGCAGCCTTATGAAGATCAGAGCATCCACTTTCCTGGCGTTCCTTGGCGCTCGAAAACTCCACTCGAGCTCTCAGTTGAAGCATCAAGTGCGTACGATTGAGACGGTACCTTATATCACTACAGTCAGCTATCGATGTTCATACACTTTTCACCTCACATGGCTATCCTCAGCCTGACTTAAAAGTAGCGTCCCCCCGAATGGCTGTCGGTGATGGATCTTAGAGATCTGGGGCGGACAGGCCAGGATCCAGGAACATCCACTCGCATCAAAACAATCATTGCTCGTGCTCTTCCACATAACCATTCATATTGGCACAATATTTGCAGCAAAGGTGAGAAGTCTGCGGTCTCCTAGCGCACAACCTACGCCAGTCATATTTGTTATAGGCTATCGCGTATGACTAGCAGCCTACCAAAAAATCTGAATTTTCTTTCTCTATTTCTCTGTTCCTCTCCCAGGTACCTGGAGCTCTACATATGAAGATCGTCGATATCTTCTTCTCCTGAAACCTCCGCAATGCCACATACCTCTCGCTGTATACCCCCCAAAGGCCCTCAAAAACGGATCCAAATCAGCGATACCTCCGGCTGGACCACCATCACAAGAGGCAGCAGGCTACAGCAACTTCACCAACCTCTCATCTCCAGTGCTCCCGTCGGCGCTGGCCCTCTGAGGCCATCTGCCTTACCGGCCGGCTTAACCATCCAAAAGCTCAGCGATACTTTCCAGCGCTATCTCAAGACTTGGATAGAATCCGATTGCTTCAAGGAGGTGACAAAGGTGCTTGAATACTCTGTACTTACTTTGCGGGTGGTGAAGTTGGAGCGGTGTGTTTGTTTGGGGTTAGGTAGTTTTACGGGTGGTGCGACGGTGGAAGCCAGCCTATGGGAGCTTGCTGCACTGGTATCTATACTAGAAATATTGTGTCCGTTCTCGTCCTAAACCTGTCATGGGGATCTATGAAATGGAGGACTGACGATAAATCCAGCAACGAAGTTCTCTATCGCAACTGTTCATATGCAAGACCCCATGTTCAACCGCCTAGACGAAGAATTCCTTCAGAGCTTGGGATACTCCATCCTACCCACACCAGAGGCTTTTCAAGAACTCACTTCTGGGACCTTCTTGTTCGCGCCACATTTAGAGTGGCCAAATTACATCCAGGCTTTGCGAAAGGCGACGCCAAGTCTTTGTATTGGGAACTCCGTCAGGGAGTATCTTGAATCATCTCACGAGACACATGGCTCGAAGGAGCTGAGGATCGAAGAGACGCTGCAGGAATTCTTAGAAAGGTCGGAGACTGTTGACATGCCAGTGTTCGATAGAGCGCTGTGGTACATGAGCACTAGTATCTATTGGAGGAGGGATAGGGAAGAAGATGAAGCTACTGACGGTGAGATCCAGGAAAAGCTTGAGGGATTGGAGCTTGAGAGCAAGTTAAGCGAGTCTCGATAACAGCAGAGCCTGGAGCGGTCAGAGACACTTTCCTCGTTTCCTCGCCACCGAACCACGTATGCCTTCGACAAAGCAGCGCCTCACACTGAGTAGCTGCAGACTGAGGAATCTAGTTATCTGCAAAAGCCACTCGGGTGATTGTGGAAATAAACTAACCAGGTGTATCTACTAGAATGGACTTGTCAATAAGTTCCTTTGCTGCTTCTGTCAAAAGCTCCCTTTTCCCAACTACACAATCAGCTTCTCTGACTCTCAACCAGTCCTTCTCAAAGCTCAGCACGCGGTATACTGGCTCCGTTCCGTCTCTATCTCTGATCTTCCTCACCCTTCGTTCCGGCAGCTACCATGGATTCCAAGATCCCTAGTATCTAATTCGAAACCTCCACCATCAACCCTCCACGCTTCATTCTTACCATGTGGATCGGCTCCACCTAGACTAATCGAAGACTCTCAACTCAGAACCCAATCCACCGCCAGAAGCTGCTACAAGAGAATTAAGATGAATGCAACACCAGCGCATGCCCTTTCCACACTCCGAGTGATTTCCCCCTTTCTTCCTCTTCAACATTCAGTCCCACGGGCTCAACGTCTCGCCCATCTTGACCTCCCACAGATCCCCAGGTTGCTATCGACCGAAAGGAGTGATCAGGGTTGAGAGAAAGGGGCCAAGGGTTAGCTTAGGAGAAAAGGTAGGATACGAGGGTTAGGGCAGTCCAAAATTCCACGCTCGAAAGGAGCAAACCTCGATCTGGAATGGTCCTAGGGTTTTGGAGGTCGAAAGGTGTCTTTGGTGAGCTACATCAGGTATCAAGGACAATCTCGTAAACTGTCATTTGCTGGTATGATGCCACTCAGGATTCGCTACGGTCCACGTCCGGCCATGCGGAGGAGCACTCCTAGTTGACGAGCACGCAGAGTCTCACGAAGGAGAGCAATGGAACTGCGCCTCTGTTGACAATCCTAGCTTCTCTCAATCGACCCCCGGTCTTCGCCACGTTCTGTACAGTGTTTCCGTGTCACGCAAGAAACCAGAATATAAATCCGTGTCCGGCAATCCAGTATATCCTATTCTCCGGTATCTTTACACTCTCCTTCTACGCCGGACATGCATTGCAGCCGGCTGTCGTCATTTCAAGACTCCATGACTTCCATGGACAGACTGTACAAGATACTTGTATATTACTCTTCTTGTGGCTTGGGACTCCAATTTTGGATAATAGAGAACAATTTTACTTTCTTCCCTGTTGTTTGTGGTGCTCATAGCCAGGAATCCCTTGTCCGAGAAAAAGACAGAAACGATCATCCACCCAAACCTGGCAACGCCAAAAGAGCTTAATCAAGCAACCCACCTCAAATTCCACGAAAAACATCCGAAAGAGCCGACTGTACATTCTCCACCCTCAACCATCAATTATCCAAAGTACAAAAAATGATACGTCTAGCCCCAATACAGAAACCCACAACAGAAAAGCACAGGTGCCCCTTGAACAGCATCGTCATGTTTTTCCTCTGTACCAACATCCATGATTATCAACAGCGAAGGAGAGTCCGCTGATCCTTCATCCCCACCATCTGTTCCAGTTGAGGCCCCCCGCCCACACGGGTTGCTGGACCCACCCCTCGCGGTATGCACTGGCTTGCTATCTCTCTCAGTTCCGGTCTACGCCACCAAGCAACCACGCATTCTACATCGATCTCAATACTCCAAACTTTCCCCGGCTATCCACCCACTACTCCAGGTGACAACTCTGCAGAAAAAGGCGCCCAAACGGTCAGGTACCTCGGGACCAAAAATCCTTCCTTTCACACCACCTGTGTCTACTTTCTCCTTGCCTCCCTGCTTTCTCTTCCACACCCCCTCCTCTATCCTCTTCCCCTTCCCCTCACCACCCTCCTCCTCCTCCTCCTCCTTCCCGATCCCCAGCCCCTAGACCCATCCAACCAACCATCCCCACAACCTCGGATCCGCTCCAATATTCCAGCGTCTCTTTCCGCCTACCCATCTCCCCTACCCTACCCATCAACAAGAAACCGTAGCCAAAGCTCCCAAAGAAGGGAGTACGCGAAAGCGATGTCCTTCACGAGCGGCTACCAAATCATTCCGCACCATCGATGTTGTTCGCGCTTGTAGACGCGGCTATTGGAACGGTGGGGAATACGGGGATTTGTCTTTGGCGGTATATGCAACGAAGACTTTCCTTGGGTTGGATTTTGATATCCATGGTAAAGTGTGGGATAGGAGGGGATGGGATGTTCTAAGATACTTTTACCATGCGTGATAGTAATATACATTAGCTACATACACACAGCGCTGCCCCTCCCCCTCGGCTACTGCCCATGCCTTTTCGCTCCCGCAGCAATGCCATTCACAACAACCACCCCTGATCTGACCATAACGTAGCTCATGTTCAATACCACATGCATGCATCAAAAGCAGCCAGCCAGCCAGCCAGCCTCCCTCCCCCCATCCCTCCTCTCTTCAACTTCCCTACCCCATCATAAACGCCATCCCCTTACCAAATGCCGGATGCCGAACAGCAACAAAAGCTTCACAGAGTCCCACGCGAGCCTTACCTCCTCACCACACTCTTGCCGCCACAATCCGGGATCTTGACGCCCGGCTTGAGTTTGCGGTCGATGGTCATCAGGCCCCATTTATCCTCCCAGTTCTTGTCCGCCGTGTTGAACTGCACCTTCCACGGCTCGTCGAACGCTTCGAACCTGTCGAACCCCCATCGTCAGCACCCTATTGCCCAGACCTTTGATAGCTGACTGCTGGTAAATCCAAGGGAGGGGGAGAAGGTGGATTGAACATACCAGAAGAACTCCGTCCCGTTCGTCAAGCTCTGACACACGAAATCGCCCATGAACCTGTTCATCTCGTCGATACCTGCAATACTGCCCTGCGTCGCACTTGTGCAATTGACGGCTCCGCAATCGTTCCCCCCTGCACTCGGCCATCCCGTCTCAGCGATTATGTTTTTCTTGTTCGTGCCCTTCGTCAGGATAGCATCTTTTCTCTGCCAGAAATCCCAGGTCCAGCCCGCTGCCGCCTCGGCTGTCGTACCGGCGAAAAAGGGGTGCACGTTCGACATTACGATATCCACTTCGGCGGCCAAGCCCGCCGTCCAGCTGTCGCCGAGGTCGGAGGTCGCGAGTGGGAGGTCAATTTTCATATCCGTGAGGTTGGTGCGCACGTCTGAAAGGACTTTGGAGAGCTCGGTTTCGGTCATGTCCGGTCGGTATAGCACTTCGTTGCCAACAATGATACCAGCGAAGGGGGCGGCGCCATACTTCTTCAGGAGGTCGTTCATCGCGGCCAGACCCCGGTCGTTGGTGGTTTGATTTTGGCCGAGCCAGACGCCGAGCCAGACTTTCATGTCTGTGAGAGCGAGGGCGCTGATGGCGTGGAGGACCATTTCGGTTTGGTTGCAGTCGGTGCCGTAGAGGCGGACGGCGTTGGTGAGTTGGGAGAGGACGGCCATGTCACGGGTTACGTTGTTTTGGCTGGGCATGTTGCTGAGGCATGCGGGATACTGGGCGTTGTAGGGAGTATAGTCCATGCCCGGGAAGACTTTGTGGAGGTCTTTGTTGTTCATCAGCGCCTGGATTTCGGGTGAGTCCTTGTTCAAGTCCCCATGGCCATCGTCCTGCGCGGCTGTTTGTGCTGATGAGCCACTGGAGGAGGTGGAGCCGCGGGACTTCGCCGCTTTGACACCACCGATGACACCACCCACGATGGCCCCAATGATTATCAGAGCTATGATTGAACCAACAATCCAGCCCATCTTCTTCCTGCCTGTGGTCTGCTTGTTCAACCACTCGCTCTTCTCGGCTTGACCCCCATCCAGTCCTTGGGCTCCTACTGGGCCGTATTGTCCACTGGCGTCTCTTGGCTGATTGTTGCTTTTCCCGACTAAGCCACCCAGAGCGCCCATCATACCTCCGCTGGCTGCACCACCAGCTGCAGCACCTCCAGCACCAGAGCTCGAATTGGTTCTCATACCTAGGACACTTTTTCTCCGCGAGACGGGCTCCATCATGCCGTCATCACCATCATCTTCTATCTCATTAGGATCGATCTCTCCTCGATTAATACGGGGATCCCAAGCCGTGGACAAACGATTGTAAGGATTGTCTGAATAAGAGCTGAGACCTTGTCTAGCACCTTCGTCGGAACGATACCGTTGCAAGGGTATGCTCTGGTCTGACCTGCTGTTGTTGGGCGTTAGCCGCCCGGGCGAAGGCGTCAGAGAACCTCTGCCATGGCGGTCGTCAAAGGGATCCGTTGTCCGCATCGAGGGCGCAGGAGAGGCAAATGGATCTTCTAGTCCTCCTCTGGAGTTCGGCGGTGGAGGGATGTACGGTGTGTCGGTTGTGTTGTAGACTCGCTCCTGTGGTACACCTCTCAATGCCTCCAGTCCACTCTGCCTTTCATTATGATTCGCAACACCTAGAGCAACACCCGCGATGCCACCTCCTACAGCGGCCTCTCCCATGTTGTCAGCTCCTGGTGTAATAGTGGATGCCGTCCGATTGGAAGCCGAGTGACCCAGCTCTTGATTTCGAACGCCTTGGGTCCTCAACCGAGGTGGCCTGTAGCTTGCGTAGTTCGGCGGTGCCACAGGCTCCTGCGAGTTGGAGGAATCGGTGGGTGGTGGAAGTGCAGGATGTTCTCGGAACGAAGATCGATGGGTTGGAGGTGTGGGAGGGGGGTTAGCGTCGTACTCTCTTGGATGGCGGATATTTTGAGGTTCAGGAGAAGCGTCTCGGTAAGGTGCGTTTTGTGGCTGGTAATACTGATTAGGTCGGCCTTGCCCGATTGCATTCATGTCAAGTGACGATTCATCGTCATTCTCGAACGAGAAAGTGCGCTCAGGCGGCCTCGGCATTGTGAAGGGTGCTGTGTGGGGTATCAATGCGGCACGTGAACGACTCGTACAACGTTCGAGACTATCCAGAGGCCGTCCCTAGGAGAAGGCAGGCCAGATAAAGGACGAGCAAGGCGGAGGCAACTGCTGATCAGGCGGATTAATATTTACCTGCCTTTCCAAGAGGATTAGGACAACGACTTTCAAGCTCTACTGTCGAGATTGGGAGGATAGAACGAGCGAGTGTCCTTGAGTTCTTCGCTAACTGCTCATAAGGTACTGTTCGCTATGTGGATTTTGCCGCACCAGATTTGTTGGACAGTGGGACTGCCCGTATAGATGGCCTATTCTTAGACAATGTTTAGGGTTTACGTCGAACGAGCAACCGTAACCGGCAAATCAGTAAACCGTTTTGCCATGCTTTTCAACCCCAGTTTCCGAAGCGTTGTTAGATGTATACACTTATCACTCTTCCTATATCTTCTTAATTGGTGTTCGTCAAGAGCCATAGACAGCAGGGATGTGTCTCGTAGTTTGGATCCAACCCCTTGATGTGTGACAGTCTCAATCCGCCAACCGTACGCAATCAAATCACCAATACCACATATTGTCCGTGGAGCTGGATGTTCCCAGCCTTCGACATAGCTGACTAGATTCTATTGGCACCCTTCTACAAATTTAAAGAGTCGGAGACTGTGGGAATGTGAAGTATGAGGGGAATTGTGACCGCGTTGAAGACTGTCTCAATGTAGATAATAGCTGTACTCCACCGAAATATGTTCTGGCCTGGCATGCAGCAGACTTCTATAGGTACCGGCTCTCATGGCTAACTTAGACGCAAGATTGCATACTTTCATGAATCTTGCATCGATTGTCTATGAGCGAGATGATCACAGCGGATCCACAGGTGCTATATCTATGCCAGGCTTCAGATATCCTCCAAGCACTCGGGGATTGTAATACACATCTGAGGCCTCTGAAGCAATCGTGTGAATGAGTGGCATCAACAGCGTAGATACTTTGCGAGGTGGCGTTCCGGCGGCCATCCTGCTGCCGTACACCTGTTCTTAAGTAATAGATAAATTATAGCAGGGCGTTTACAGGTCATAGCTGATCGAGGAGCTACGTGTATGATCTGCAGCATAATCGTGTCGTACACTTCAAGCCAGTGGGTTTTGATCGCTTCTGGGAATGACCCAACCACGTGATGTGTGTTCATTAGTGCAACATTCTGAACTTGCTGAGTCTATGAGCCGACATAGCCATTTGTATGCCGAAAACCAAAAAGCCCAGGACAAAGGCAGTCCGAAATGTGGCCCTCCCCTATGAAGCCAGCAGCTGGGCTACGTTGTGTTGCAGGCGCTGGAAGAAGTATATCGACAGATCTACCCTCTCACGAACTCACTATCATACTGGTGATGATTCCGTTTTGGTTCTGCCTCGTCGACCTATCCACCTCCGTTTGCCCACTCTCGTTTCAAGATGCGGCGCTACGGTCAAAACGTCGTTGCCGCCTTCCTTAATGATGTCTGCCATCTTATTTCTGTAGGCGTCCACTGAGAAACTGTTAGTGCTGCTCTCCATTGAGAGTGAAGTCTCAACGTACGGCCCCGCTGCAAAAACAATGTCCTTTTGTCGAAAGTCTTCGTTCGTGGTGTTTGACCCCAGGCCATCCGATATCCTAGATCGTTCAAAAGCTTCTCTTTCTCCTTCTTTGCTGTCGCGATCCTAGGTACAGGTACCTCACCGTCCGCTCCCTCCATCATTGATACTGGCACTAATGTCCTGCCTATTGTCACCTGACCATCGTCAATACTTCCGCCTTCCGGATCCTCGTCAGCATAGAACCGGCTGCCTCGTGCTGACCTGGGCTCCATTTGCATTCCAACAGGAGCGAAGGAGCGAGGGTAGACGCAATTCCGGTGACGGAAGTCATCGGGGGCTTCAATGATGTTGACGTTTTCCAGCATGACATGGACACGAACGCGTTTATGCTCTTCAGGATCATCAAGGAGGACGAATTTGCGACGTTTTGATTCAGGAAGGTGATCGACAAAGGCACTGTTGCGCTCTTCTTCTTCAACTTTCGGAACGGATGCTGCCACGGCTGTATGGTTGGGACCGGCATGACCACCCAAGACACCCATGCCATCGTGCAGAGCTGGAGCTATCGCTGCACCTACGGGGGTATTGTTTGGATAGTTGGGGTAGCCACGGAAAATTTGACTTTGTCGGATATCGTTTGAGGGCTTGACGAGACTCGCTCTGGAGGCGGGTTGACGCTGAGGGTCAAAATCACCATTGACTGTAACGAAAATTTTACGAAATGTTAGCCTATGTGCTGGCTTATGTACAAGAAGAGAAGCCTTGAATCGACCAAAAGGATACATGAGTATTGCATTCTGCACATGTTCCTGCGACCCACAACGGATAAAGCGTATCCGCAAAGCGAAATGGGTTGTATGAAGCTGTTACAATTGGTGAAACATACCGCTGACTTCGTCCGAGTTCCCAGGTGCGCTTCCGTCCGCAGTGGCATGTTGATGATGTGCTATACCACTAGTACCAGGAGTAGGTCTTGGCGCCGGTGCCGCCATTGGATTTGCGCTGGAATTCCCTGCCGAAGAGGCTCCTGAACCACCTGGACCAGCCAGGTGATTCGCCGCAGGCGCTGAGGCTTGCTTTCGGTTGGTCATCTTGGCCATCCTTCTCACTCGCCGACTTCGTAACCGAGGGTCCTGGTTACTATTCCTCCAACTGTCCACCGCCCTCTGAATCAGACCTCTTTTCCCCCTCAAACAGGGATTGAGCTCTGCTAAGGCCCAACCAACAGTGTTGCATTCTGTCTCATAGGCGAGTCGATTCCCTCTGTATTGCTCTTTGTTACAACATGCGCGCGGGTAGACACAATTGTCTGTCTTAAACTCTGTGGTTAGTTGACTATGATTGACAGATTCAACGTCACACCGAATCGTGTACTCCATCTTGACTCGGTCCCGTGAGTATTCGAAAGCAATCCACTGTACGCCATTGTTATCCTGACGGACGACTAGAGGCGTAGTCGCTGGTATAGGGCCCGGCGCTGCGTTAGGACCTGCAGAGCCCGGTGGGCCAGAATGTGGCGTGTTTCCATTTGTAGGAGGTCCCGTTGGCGTGTTGTGAGTAGAACTTATAGGTACTGATGGAGGTCGTTGCAAAGTCGTTATATCAGTTGGGCGCTCAATCTTGGGTCTAGGGCTATTGGTCATTGCGGATGTCGGTGTTGGAGGCTGATGCTGCAATGGCGGCTGGCTTTGGTGCGACATTAGCAAATGTTGAGAGGCCATATTGGGGTGCTGCTGCGCTGGATGCTGCGCATAGGCGGACGGATGGACACTGTGCATCGGCGAATATCCTTGATAACCGTACATTCCTTGAGGCATTGGCGGCGGTGGCTGGCCGTATAGGCGACCATGTTGATCATGACCTTGAGAAGAAGTCACCGAAGCGGGAGAATTTGACTGAGGAGTTTGATACACAGATGGGTATGGACGCTGCATATGTGCGGCAGCCATCAGATCAGGCCCTTCAGCTGCGATCCGTGTCAGATATACGGCGCCTTAACGACGCGACAGGTTTACTAGCGCGCTCTCACACCCTGGACGTACCTGATGCAGAATAAGGTCCTGGAGCTGCCGCACCATAAGAGCCAGGGTGTGGATAATAACCGACTTCAGGAGGTGGATGGCCGTTTGGATTTGGGCCTGGTTGCGCGTATGGAGATTGATGTTGAAGTGGTAGGCCGTGATTCGACGAGTGTGGAGAAGGGAATGCCCCTGAATGCTGGCTCGGCGCTTGATGGGGAGAATTTGGATGAGACGAACGCGAATGTTGAAAATGAGGTGGTAGCGGCGGACCCTGCTGCGCTGAAAGGGGATGATGCTATCGACCCACATTTTCTCTTGTCAGTAGACATCCTGAGTGCCATCGATTCAGTGCAAGAATGCGATACAGAAAAGCAACAGAAGTGGCAAAGCAACAGTCGAGACGTCGGAGTAACAGCTTGTCAACAACGGTTTGTGTAAAGACAGTATTTCAATAGTCTAACATAGAACAGCTCGACACCGGAAGACGAGGAAAAGGGTATACTACAAGGTACTAGGGTGCAAGATTCAAGCTTCTCAAGATTCTGAACCATGCGACCACGGTCGAGAACAGAGTCATGGAGAGGAATCGAAAGCAGTGGGGCTGTACCACGGAACAGAGAAGTTGGGGCCAAGTACAGTAAGGTCGAGGGTTATCAAGGGAAGGATACATGGTTGTGTATAAACACCTGGAGCGGACGGTGAAAGCATGAAGCGCAGTACAGGGGTATGCTGGGGGACTGGGGCTGATGCTCGCAGGGAAACGTGCGGTAGTGTCTCGGCAGATGGCGCATACCATGTACTATAAACTGGGCAACAAACGGCCGATGTTCATGTGCGCAGGGAAATGCGAGTGGCCACGAACCGGATGCGAACGCAGCGATGCAGCAACAAGGCAAGAACGCGGTGTAATGGGATTGCGAATACAGATCGGGACATCCACGTCCACAGTTCGAAGGTTTAAGAAATAATTTACGATAACTTACAGGATCGCCCGCTACAGGCGCCGGCTCTTCCTTATACCCTCCAGAGCCCCGACCCATGCTTCTGCGTCCGCGATGCTGGGATGATCTTGTCTGACAGTCGAAGTGAGAAGCTTTTGGGATGAACGACGCAGCGACTCGACACGCAGGTGCTTGGTGCTTTTACGGATGTCCGTGCGGAACACCCAGACCACGCTTGGGGCGTTGAAGCTTAAAGGACCCTCCGGTGATTCAAAACAACCTAACGAGTCGGGCGAATCAGATAATTCGCGACAAAAGCTTTATTCGGAGTGGATGCCGATGGGCCACTTTATCTCTGAAAAAGATTAGTGACTCCAACGATCAAATACGTGATGATTTATATCATTCAAGATTGCGATGGCGAGTCGTCAGAAACCACGCGCCAAGTAATGAATGCTCGAGAAGGATTACCTCTGTGTTAGGTACGTGACTATGTGGCCTGGAGTACAAAGAGGAGATGAGCCACAGGAGGTGACAGACGCTCCTTTCTCTTGGTGAATTGATGATACTTGCGCCCACGCTGTTGAGCGCGCCTTGTGGTTTTGGTGAGTGATAGTTATGTGGTTCCCTAGAATACCGATGAGGCTGTTTATGGTTTGCCGGAATATGGTCGTGATCGAGGAAGGCCTCGGCTACACCGCCGGTGTCAAGGACTGTGATGCGCCAACAGCAGCGTAGTACTCGTACTCGTTGTAATTTGGTGTTGCGTGGCTCCTGCAATCATACAAAAATCACGATATCCGTAGCGTGTGTTTATCGCACCGGCGCTAGGTGTTGATTGTGTAAGCCACTCTGGATCTATGGATGCGAAAGTCATAGGTCAGCAACTACGGTCGAAGCAGGTCGCTTACTCTTGTGAAAACAAGAAAGCTGGTTTGACGATGTGCCGATATGGCCGATATGGCAGGAGGGCCAAGATGTGGACTAACGCTGTTTCGAATTCAAGCAGAAAACGCCACCAAATGTCGGTTGCGGAGTGTCGGGTAACTTTGCGCGGGAGACAGTGATTGGACGTGGGGAGAAAGGCAAGCAGCTTTGAGTGCTTGGGGAGGACTCCTGCTGGGACCAATCAATCATCGTGACTCGCTGCATCGCTGCACCACCACAATCGCGAATCACGCGCTTGGTCTGATCTTCGCAGGGGAGGAACGTGCCCAGAAACGTGCTTTGCATGTTCTCAAGGCGAAACATCGGCTATGCGCAGTCGCAATGGTACTCGGACGAGGAACACATCATGTGCTTTGATGGAGAAGCATCAGCACCGATCATGCCCTGACACATAGGTGCTAGCATCAACATCATTGTGTTCAGAACCACCTCTGCAGTCTGCACCGCCCTGATGACTCGATGAGGGAAAGTGCTTGGAGAGATGAGGGAGGTGTGACCGTTGGAGCGACTGGGATGATGCTTGTTTGATCACCCAGCCACCTCGGCTGGAATTTCATGACGGGAATCCTAGTGAGCCATGCAGAGATAGCGTCTTTTCAGTGCCGAGACATACTTGCATTCCCACGCTGCACCACCGACGAATGGGCAGTGTATCGGAAGAGACAGAGGTGGAACATCGCTGACTTGTTGGAGGGGAAACGGCTTCTGTGGAGACTACTGACCTCTGTTTCCGTCGATTCCGAGTCACTAAACAGGATTCCTAAAAAGTCAACTCGTCAGAGCTATCGTGACACTGCATTGATGCAGCGCGGAGTAACCCTGCTTAGCTGCCGTTGATGGAATACTCAAGCGCCGATGCATGGATCAGGGGCACTTACCACGCGTCTGACAGCTCGAAAAGTGTTCCTCTGATTGCTCGATCCAACTTCTGCCGATTATGTATGTCACCTTCCCCTACCAATTGGTCGCGTTGGCTCTGCTAGGACCGCTGCTAAGCTACAATGGGTAAACGAGATGGAGGCAGAACCACCGTAAGCAGGCCGCTCTGAGCTTGCTGGCAGCAAGCACCCGAGCGTGAGTGTTTCAGGTTCTGCAGTGGAGAGCAAGTGGCTGCTCGTGCGGGACGGCCAGATGCGCGATCGTGTCTGCAAGAAGGATGGATGTGTATGACAAGATGTAAAGTAGATTTCTTGCAGTGCAACGCCAGATGAATCGCTTGGAAGTCAAACCTTCAAACTTAGTCACTTGCAAAGCAACTTGCTCGATACTCTTATGGGTGAATAGGCATTAGCCGGCTCTCAGCCACAATGAATGTCGTACGTTGCTTCGAAATCGTGCGAAGTGAGATTTGGCGGTAGACCGGTATTCCTTCCTTGTGAATAGGTGCTCCTGTGTTATTTCCTCATCAATTGTCATTCTCGATGAATGTGAACGGCGTTTATGAAAAGTCGAAGCCCGCTCATGGCCTAAGATTGTTAAGGTCAAGGTAGAGTAGCTCTGAACGGGTGTGAAGAAGGCCGAATGGACAGGAGGTGGCTTTCGGAGGCCTTAGCAAGACCTCGGCTTAAGATACATCGTCACTGCCATTTGCAGCTCAGAGAATGCCAGCGCTTTTTTGCAAGTCTACATTGGTAGCCACGAAATATCAACAGGTTTGCAACTTTTAGAACTTCAACTGAATACTTGAACAACAGGGCTGACGGCTATGGCGGTTGTAAGGGTTTCGCTCCAGGCAGGGGTAGGGGCCCGAACAAGGGATGCCCGTTGAAGATGCGGACACTTTCATGATCCTGGACCAACCCAAATACCACTTCATCCTCATCACAACGCCTTTCATACTAAGCCCACTCTGAATTGAGCAACCAGAAAAGGGAAGCTGGCGCACAAGCTGTAAATCGGAAGCAACGCATTCGCCTCATGCTCAATCAGACCCTATGACTGTCTACTGTACGAGGTATCAACTCGACCAAATGGGATACCTCGTAGTACCAGAATCAAAGGAGGGAGTACGACATATGCTGTGCCAGAAAGAGAGCGCCACCCATGATGAGCTGGGCCCTGATGGAGGTCGTGGATCCGACATATCAGACTATTCATCGCGACTTTCGACGGACCTTCTCTGGGCTCTTTCATCATGATGGCTCGGCTAGATGGGAGACAATGTATGGTGCAGTTCTCCTTCCCTTCGTCGCGTCATTCGTCTACTTCCGCAACATTTTCGAGACGCGGAGAGTTGGAGAAGCATGATAAGGTGACCGTCTGCATGTAGATTGAGTAACGGTTCACAGCGCATAAGGTTCTAGGCCTAGAGGCTAGCATGGCGATGGCGTGTGCTGCACTCTGCAGCCTGATGAGCTGTTCTACCACGAATGGGGTGAAGAACTAGGAAGAAAAGCAAATGACAATTTGACGAGGCTCCTCGTCTTCTTCCCGCAACGTGAACCGTGGTGCAGCGAATGGCGCCGTTGTCTGCCTTCCCACGTTTCAGACCGCTATCACCCAAGCTGACCTCCTGCCCCTCTTTTACAGGATCTCTAACACATGCGAGCTAGGCAAGACACCTTTATCGAAGATCGAACGGGGAGACCGGGACTGGCTTGGCTCTGCTCCGAGGCGTGAGGCGCTCTATAGAGAATTTACGCTTCAACGACTTTCCGGAGGTGTTTCCGCACCCATCCATCATCTTGTCACGTCTTGAGATCTGTTCTACACACTCGAACTCAACCTTCATTCTATGGGTGAGTGTTTTGTGACCTATTGACCATGCTTCTGTGGCTCAAGCGGCCCAGCGGTATTGAACCAACACTGCCAAGATCTGGTGGGCTGAGGCAAGCTTCTAATATCGCTTTGATTGATCAGTTGCCATGACTCAGCGATATCATTCCATTTAAGCCAATGACATTCACACCAAACTCACGAAACTTCCTGCCGAGACTATGACATGGCACGCCTAAGGTGCGGCTGAGAACACCAAGAGCTTTCACAGCCCACGGATATGGAGATGGCGATGATTCTGCCTGATCGACGGCAACATCATTGCCGTGGACCTCCTTGTCGCCACCGTCTTGACTTTGGATGCTCTGGTTCTCGTAGAGAGAACCGCCACTCTGAGGTTTGACGAGCGTCTAGGAAAAAAGTAGGAGCTCAAGTCCTTCATGAATTCGTCGAGAGATAAGGTGGGCGAGTACATCCAAAGCACACAGCCAGAGGTTCACAATGAAGCCTCAGACCTCGAAGTCGTCCCGCCTCAGGATCCTGAGGCCTATTCCTACGACAAACCGCAGGCGGAAGAGAAGGTACACTATACGCAAAGCAAGGTGCCTGACCGACGAAGAGTCTGCGGAGTCGCCCCCTTCATCTTCTGGATCTTGATCTTCATCATCGTGGCTCTTCTCGCAGCCGGGCTTGGAGCGGGTCTAGGTGTTGGATTATCGAAGAAGAACACCAGCAATTCCACAGCAAAGTAAGATACCCCCAAGACTCAAGCATGGCTCGGCAATTGACATTCATGTCCTCAGCAATACCCCCAACGCAACCCTGCCAGCTACCATTCTTCATCCCAAAACCGCCTCACGCACAACCGACCCAACTGTTCCCGCCGCCGCCGCGCACGCGACATCCACCTCCTCGCCATCCACCTCCTTCGACGTCTCCTGCCCCGCAAACAACAGCCTCGTGTACACCCCGCCCGCCCACACCTCCTCCTCCACGTCCTACAACATCAACGCCACGACCCTCACCTACACCATCCACTGCAACCAGACGTACTACGCCTCCGCCGACATCACCGACGTGCAGTACATCCCGAGCAGCAACCTCAGCAGCTGTATCCAGGCGTGCTCGGTATACAACACCCGGGTCCCGGCGGGCGGCGGGGACAATGGCTTTTATGGTCTGTGTAGCGGCCTGACGGTCACGGGAGATGAGGTGTGTGAATTGAAGACCGGGGTGTTGAATGATGCGGTGGGGGCGAACAGGACGGGTGGGGTGGGGCAGAGTGCGAAGTTGTTGTGGTATACGGATGTTTAGGGGTGATACTCTTCACTGGGTGTTCGGGCAACATGGCATTGGACCACTTAGGGTATTGTTCTACTGCGAAGGAAGGAGTTTTTCCAAGCCTCTCTCAAAGACCGTAGCAGCTCCAATACACCTTTCGGGTTGACGGTACGTATCTTAAACTTATAGCTCAATGAATATCCAACGACCATCGAATTCTGAAAAAAGTAGTCGGCAACTGTACCATTGCTTCTCCTAACCTCCTCTCCACGATCCATGACTCCCTACGCTAAATTTTCTACCCAAACGTGGAAAGGAATGATCTCATGCGCTGGCCAGGAATCGTATACCATCTATTGGCCCTCCTTTAAGGCCCGTATGGACGGCATGACGATGGATCGACAGACCAAGGGTGGTCCATAGTAGATAGGGGGAAAAGCATTGCTCGAATTATACACCACACACAGATGTCATAGCTGTGAACGGCTGATTTGGTATTTCAGCCTCTGAGAAGTGCCTCTGTGCCAGCGTGTGGGATAGAAGCTAAGTTGTCAAAGCAGTGGATGTCCGTTAATTGAAGCGGAGAAGAGTTGAGTAAAGGGAACAGGATATAGTTTATAGCCCGGAATCAAATTGGAGACGAGCTGTCGACGGGACGAAACCACTGTCGCCAGTGTTTGGAGATGATGCGCGGGCATTTCATTCATAGCTAGCTAAGCTAAGCCGATCTACGTACTTGTGGAGAAGAAATAGTGGGCGATCTAAAGCCCTCCGTGTCAGCTCGCGGACACGAAAAGGAATCTATGGTACACAGCTCGTGAAGTCCATTCTTCACGAAGATTCAGGCCATCAATTTCAATCAGTCTAGTAGGCTCAGTCTAGTCCCTTGGCCTTTGTTCTCTTTCTTGGTCTCGCTCGCCTCGCTCTTGGGATTGTACGTCCCCTTCCAAACACCACGTTTTCCATTCGAAGTCGTTCGTACTAGCTCGACGCCATCAGCCTTCTTCTTGGGTGTCTCCTCCGTCTTCTTGAGCGGGACATTGCCACAGCTCGCTGGAAGGGGGGACTCCTCAAGGCTGATCAAGTCGACGTCCGCGAACAGCGCAGCAGCCATCTCGTCGTCTGCCTGCTTCAGCTTCTTCTGCGCATCCTCGTTCATGGCAACAGCAGCCTCCTTATTGGCGTTCTCGACGAGCTTCTTATCGGCTTCGACGTGCCCTCCTTTGGCGAAAGCTTGGAAGGCCTCAATCTGATCCTCGATCTCCTTCCCGCTGAGCGAGCTTATGGGGGAGCCGTGACGCGAAGAGGGCTGCGATCCAATACGAGCATGGTGCGAGGTAGAGCCTTCCGGTAGCCCCTTGAGGGGAGCTGCCTGGATGCGATGGGGACGATCTGTGCTGCAGATGCACCGGCAGTCCAGGTAGCAGAGTTCGACACAAGGGTGGCCGCATTCGCGGATGCGGGTGCAGCGTTCCATGCAATTGACCTTTGTATGAGGGAAGCTAAGGAGGGATCATTAGAATCAGCATGCACTGGACATTCAAGCAGACTTGGCTTACGGGTGGCAGTAGAGCTTGCACAGATGGCCGCACTTCATTTCCTCACTGCAGGGCATAGAGCAACCGCCATGAGTGTGGCGGAAGTCATCTGCATCTAGGTATCTTGTTAGCACAACTAATGCTTGGGTGCCGTAACCTACGTACGTTGAACATATTCCGTATTCCCGTGAACCTCACAGGTAAGCGGTAGATGGAAACCTACACGTCTTGGGTTCTGAGCCATGATTTGCACGACCTCAAACCACTTGCGATTGGCATGACAAAGCATTTCAGCATTCCCAAAGATATAAAACCCACGTTGAGCGCGTGATAATGCTACGCAGAGGCGGTTTACCGAACTGAGGAAGCCGATGTTGTTGTATTGATTGCTTCGAACCAACGACAGAAGAACGACGTCATTTTCCTCGCCTTGATAGGAGTCGACTGTGACTACCTTGAAGAAGCAGCCTTGAAAGTTCGGGTTCTTGCGTAGGCTTCGTAGAATAAGCTTGCGCTGCCCGTTGTAATAGGTCAAGATCGTCACCTGCTGGGACGTGAAGCCATTGTGGAGAAGTCGCTCAAAGAAATAAACCACCATAGAGGCCTCATCGTAGTTGACCTTCGACATGTAGCTGTCTTTATCTTCGGGCCAATCGTGCACGAAGAAATAGCTGTTCACGCCCCCCATACCTGGGACGGGTTTCCTCTGATGGACTGAAGGGTGGTCCTCCAACTCCTTGTAGATAGGTCCCAGGGCACGTCGTATCTCTGAGATCATTCGACGTTGAGACGTGAGCTGGGTGTGGCCGACTTGATGTCGGACGAGGCGCTCAAACATAGAGACGTCCAGGAACCAAGGGTAGCCTTCCAGTTCTTGTGTTGAACAGTGTCCGCGAAGTTGCTGGTGATCTCCCACTAGGATCAGGTGTTCCACACTCTCCATACACGCGGCAGTGACATATGCCTCAAGCGTCTCTGCAGCCTCCTCGATCATGATGATCTTGGGCTTGACGCTCTGGATGAGGCCACGATACTTGCTTAGTCCTGTAGTGGTCATACCGACGATCTTGGCTTGCTCTAAGAAATTTGATTCGATCTCCCAACGACCAATCTTGAGATGCTGCACAAGCTGCGTGTGACGCCGAGCTTTCTTGCGGAATGCTTCGAGAATAGCAGTCTTCAGTTGTTGCTGCATCCAAAGATATATGGGGCCTCGGTAGGATTGTTTGATCTTCCACATATCCTGTTGTTCAAGCTCTAACTTGACCTTCTGCTCGGTGACTCCTCGTCTGGACCTACCGGTAAGGGGTTCACCGAGGCGCACTGAGAAGCCCTTAAGCGTATCGATATCGTCATCATCTTCAATCTTGGCTTCGGCTTCCAACTCCTTGAGCTGCTCAAACTCAAGATCAACTTCTTCGACTTCGAAGTCATGCAATGGGAAGACGGTTGGCCGATCGTGAGGCACCAGATCTGGTCCAGCCCACATCACAATGTCATTTAGAACAGCTTCAGGTTGATCGGTCCTTTGCCATTCTCTCGCACCCTTAATCATAGACTCACGCTGGGCTTCGGTGATGATCCCATATTGTACGAAGAAATCTGACTTTATCGGCTCAGACTCGTCATCGTGGGATGCTGTCAAAGGGGCGAGAATCTCAACCATGCTTTTGACCAGTCTTCTCATTTCGGACAATGCCGGGCCTTTCGCACCACCAGGAACTTCAGGCTTCTTCAGCGATTGCTTAACCTCATGCAAGGTCCTTGGTTTGATGTTTTCGAAGTCGGACGTGAAGCCACCAAGGCGAATAAACTCTTGATCAAATTGCTTAATGTGTCGAAGCAGCTGATCAAGGGCATGGTTGGTATGGGCGGCCACGAGGATCGGCGGATCCCCCGGTCTCATGTTCTTATGCAGCGTTTTCAGTGCGACCACCGACACAAATCTAAGCGAAGTCAGCACAAGGCCCGCCGGGGAAAAATCGAAGTAAGTACGTTTTGCCTGTTCCTGGTGGACCCTGGACGATGGCAAGTCGCTTGGTCAAAATGCGACGAAGGGCGTCAATCTGAGAAGCGTCTAGGTCACTTTCGACATCCTCGGGCCAATCTTCCAGCACATCGACGTTGCGAAAGTCTTTGCCTTGCTGGGGTTTGAACAGATGCGACAAGTCTTTGCAGGGTTGCTGTAGTACGTATTGCGGAGGTTCGATGTCCTGGCTCAGGCCAACAATCTGCTCCGTTAATGGAAAGCTAGACAAACGTTGGCTTAGCATGACAAAAAGACGAGCCGATGCTAGAGACTCACCTTTCCTTGGACATCTTTTGAAGACTCTTCAAAGTATGGCGCGCAGCCTCGAAGAATCCATTGCGGCATTCGACCATGAGCCATTCTTGCTGGGGATCTATCTCGATCTCCTCCGGCGCTGCAAAGAAGATGTTGATTTCTGGAGGATTCTGTTCTAATCCTGCCAATGGCCGTGCTGCTACCACAGCAACAAGACAAATATTCTGGAACTTATCCTCCTTAGTAGTGAGTGCGACGATGGTACCAGTCAATAGTCGCTTTGATTGATCCCAGAGGATCTTCTTCCCTACGCGTTCCATAGAGAACGATATCCGAGCAGCTATCCCAGAGTTGGCAAAAGTGAAGCCAACGATAAAGACCTTGTTGTAGATAGCGGCGTCTTCTACAGAGGTCTTCTCGTGCATATAAGGTGACTCCCTCACTTCTGCGACTGCTTGGCGTAAGGGGCTGATAGCGTCCTCTCGTAGGAGTTGATAATGACACTCTAGATAGTTCTCCTTCGATTCCCAAGGTGCGTGAACCCTGTTGACGGGAACCTCGAGCTCTTCTTCTTTGCGCGCATCATCGTCCTCCCCTTTGATCTCCAATGAAGACGGTATCTCTCGCTTCGATACCCAAGAGGGGGAATCTTCGTCCGCTGGGTCGGGGACGACATATTTTCGTACATTGAGATTGAGGTTGTTCCGCACTAGGATATATCCATTGTTAGCCAAGTGTCATCTAATCTCCAATATTACAGAGCAATGCAGTATGAGGTGGGCACGGATGATGTTGGGCAGTATCATCAGAAATCTCAAGCAATGAAATGGTTCTCAGCGCAGCAAAGGGCGGCAGTCGTTCGCGAACTTGGAAGACCTAACGCGATCGCTGGCATACATCGGTGCGCCTTGGCTGTTGCCATCCGAAGTGCAACAGCCAGGTCCGTTTTCCCATTAACAAGCTCCATGGGTTTGGGCTCTATGCACATGTCCGATTAGCTGCTCGATTCTTCTGCATCTAAGTGCCGGCGCGTTGAGCTCTACCTGTGCTTGTAAATCGTCGTGGTGATTCGCTCGAATGGAGATCCCAAAGCGCCTCCCTTGGCTTGCTTGGGAGAATGCCTGCAGGCTGGCTTCCTTGATCCATTGCTTTGCCTTTGTAGACGCGCCGTAGCACGTAGGAAGGTGGTTTCAGGCCGATTTGTTGTGAAACTAGTTCAAAGAGGGGCTCGTTATGTGAGAAATTGCAAGCGATTTCGTCAACCGAGATTGACGCGCCATGAAGAGCTCAGGTAACTCAACCGCGCTGGATGATTTGTGGTTCCCGAAGACGCCTGCTAAAGGTCCCTTGAACTGTTTGATCGACTGAAGTTGATGTCACCGATCGCAGAAACTAGGCGCGGAGCTAGAAGGCAGACTTCGATCTAGTCCCGTAAATCCGCTTGGTTGTTGTTGTTCACACACAAGGTTCGTCCACAAAGTCAGTTGGAATGACCGCTCTCAAGGGAATGTAGTACAAGCAGATGCTTAGTGAAAGCTAAACGACGTTCCAGATCTGCATCTGCATGACCTTTCATTGCCGTGCTCAAAGGTACAGGAGATATTTTGAAAGGGGTATGTAGCCAGCTTCCTCCCCTTTCCTCACTTACCGCGTGAGACCGATGTCCGACTCCAGAGATCATCTCTGACATCATCTTGGGACACAATGCCATACTTTATGTCCCTTAGCAAGGAGAATCTGGACATTCTGGGTTGTACTGATGAGAGGTACGATTTGAGCTATAGTGGCTCAAATCAAAATCAGAGCTGTGATACCTACAACCTGGTACTGGAGCTTGTTTGCTCCAACTTTGTGGTATTATCCACAGCTGCAAACTCTAGTCGTGGATCAGTGTCTTTAAGCTCCCCATTGTCGAGACATGTCTCATGTTGTGAGTGACTAGTGGCCCAAAAGCGGCATCCTCAGAGACGCACAATGATCTTTGCAAATACGTTATGCTCTAGATATCTGAACGCGACTATGTAGGAATCACGCCGGGAAGTCAATGTTTATTAGCCGCGTCTACGGCGGCTACGGCGTCTAAGGCGCCTAGAAAGAGCTTAAGCTCAATCCAAATTTGAGACAATTGTAAGCTTTATGAGTAAGTTTACCTTGATCTCACCCCCATGCGTCCCTCTGAACTAATAAGTTCCAAACAGTCTCTGTATACTAAGGACATGTCTATCCCAATTGCGTTTTTCTACCCTTGACCAGGTCACATATCAAAGCGTCCGTCATACATGAATACAATTGGCTGTTTGAAATTCCTTGAACATGCAACCATTTGGAGGTGATGATGATGAGAGAGACAGCGCAGGTCAGCTGTGTTTCCGCCTCAAAGTGAACCACCTATCGCTGAATCATCCCAGGTTCGGCTGATGGTAGCTCGGACGAGGAAGAATTGAATGGCCATGGAAACGCTGATGCTTTGGAAGTTGAAGGGGAAGCCGAAGCCGATGTAGACGCAGAAGGGGATAACGAGGATGATAATGACGATAACGAGGACGACGATGATGAGCCGGATCTGGAGGGCTCACAGGACTCTTTTGGAGGCAGCAATACCCAGAGGACCAGAATGAATGCAACTTCCCAGTCGTCTCTACCAGGAAATAAATCTTCCCAGGGCTCCTCTACTGCTGCAGCCGCTGCGAGCTCCGGTCCGACTTCACATCCCAACCCCGCTGCTTCACATCCTAACGGTCATCTGGTCCGACCTGAGGCTCTTACAGCACCCGTCTATGATATCGTTCCAACAATCGCAGCTCCGCACAGTACCTCAATCAACACCATCACTGCAACGCCCGACCTGCGCTGGGTGTTTAGTGGAGGAGCCGATGGATATATCCGGAAGTTCAACTGGGTCGAAACGGCGAATGGTAAGTCTATGCTTACAGTAGCTCAGAAGCATCCTTTCGTCGATAGTGTGACCAAGGCAGGCGTACTCATGAGTTATTGGGAGAATGAAGACTCGCAGCGTAGGTCACTGATAGTAGATACCTGTTCGGATGACGCTAATACCAATGTAGCCAAACCATCCCTTGGCAACGGCGGTCCAGCAATATCTTCGGTCTACTCATTGGCTGTGCACAGCGAAGGCCTTTGGCTCCTTTCAGGGCTCGAATCAGGCGGAATCAACCTGCAGTCAACAAGGCACGACGAAGGCAAGCTCATTCATTGCCTTCGAAAGCATACATCTGCAGTTTCGGTCTTAGAACTTTCTCAAGATGAGCGATCGGTCCTGTCAGGCAGCTGGGACAAGACTGTGTTGGACTGGGATTTGGAAACAGGGAAGGTGAAACGGAGTTTTGAGGGGAGCGGCGGGCAGATCTCGGCCCTGGAAACCCGGCCATTGTCCAGCTTGCCGGTACCAGAGGCCTCTGGCGAAGTTGCTGTGACCAATGGCACGCTAACATCCGACAATGCCAGCAAACCGCGATCGAACGGAACCTCCCACAATAACCCCGATGCAAACAGTAAAGACGACCCTCTATCGAACGGCTTAGAGGATGACGCTGCATCTCCGACAGATTCGCTATTCGGCGGTGGTGATGCTGACTCGTTGTTTGGAGACAATGATGGCGGCGACGCTGGAGCTTCCTCAACCAATCATTTTGCTGTAGATGATGAGGATGATGAGTTCTCTAGGGCAATTGCAAATGGTATACAAGAACAAGAAAACGAGGATGCTGATGGAGATACTGTTATGGCGGACGCCGCTGCCAAGGCAGAGGACACTTCCGTCCCCAGCAGTGTGTCCGCTCAGCCAGCCGCTCTACCAAACAATATCGTAGGCGAGGAGAACAAAGCAGAGGCCGAATTATCGAGTGGGTTGCCTCAATCTGAAGATAGCTACAAATCACCCGGAACCCGTACTGCTACGATACCAGAGCCTCCTCAGATACCGTTCTCAGGATCCACGTTTTTAGCAGCTTCAATCGATGGTACTCTTCGTGTATGGGACAGGCGGCAGTCAACGCCAGTAGCTAGGATCCTGCCACGAAACACTCCTCCGTGGTGCATGAACGCTTGTTGGTCTCCGGATGGCAACTTCATTTATGCTGGAAGAAGGAATGGCACCGTGGACGAGTTCAGTCTATACAAAGGACTGAAGGGAGCTGAGAGGACGTTCAAGCTGCCTAATGGTAGCGGACCCGTCAGTGCTGTTCGTGTTATGCCTAATGGAAGACATTTGACATGGTAAATGTCACCCTGAATTCTATGATCTACGCTAAACTGGCGACAGTGCGTCCTTCGACATACTACGATTGTATGATTTACAACAACAACAAACTTTCAAACATTCCACTGTTCCTTTTCTTATCGTCCCAGGTCATCGGACGGGAGTCATATCGCAATTGTACATCGATCCGACATGTAGGTATATGATTTCCACTGCGGGTAACCGCGGCTGGGAAGGCAGTTCGACGGAGGTTCTTCTGGGTTATGAGATCGGCATTGGAAAGTGACTAATGGCATGACTTCGTGGCTGGATGTCTGATTGGAATGTTTGACAGGAGTTGGCGATGGGTGCGTTTTGGAAAAAGAGATACCCCTATAGGCATTCCAGCATCATCTGAGGAGAGTATGGAATCTTCCTAGTATTTTGGTATGCTTGCAACAAGTCGCTCTAGCTGGATGCAATACTGGCTTCATCGCATTTGCTAAATTGTCAACATGCTTCTTTCCTTTCATAAGAAGTTGTACACGCTATTAGGTTGGAGTAGGTGACCTTGGTAGCCGGGCTACATTGAAGGGAATAGCCTTGCTTGGCTCCTCAGGAACAGCTGTATCAGATTGCCCGTTGGCCAGATTCGAGTGAATGCGATTAGTGTGGAGATGCTCAATTGAGAATGACTCTTTATCATTGTCTTCCACGGGAAGGAAAGACCGTCTTGATATCTCGGCAATTCCGAAAGGGCCGGATAGTGCTACATCACATCGCCCAGTTTCGCCTGCATAGGTAGGCTTTGTTGTATGGTAAAAGGGTATGTGCCACTCAGATGCTGTTTCATTTGGATAAATGTCTCGCTTACAGTGCGCAACACAACGACTTAGGCTCATCATGTCCTTTCCACCGTGCTCGGTCTTCACATAGTGCTTGGTAACGATATTGCAGCATACTCAATACCAGGACAACACCTTACAAGTGGAGTGGGGTAGCAAACTGCTCCGACTGTCGCTAGATGGTCATATGCTCTGAAGCTCGCCAAAGCGGCCGCTCTCATCGGTTTGACCTCACTGCGCTCACCTTTGCGATACAGCTCTGAATGTGTGGTCCGCGCTTGAAGCAGCATTCTTGTCCAAGATGCCGCAACTGAGAGATATTACTGTACATGTTACCGATTCAAATGGAGTTGAGTTCGAAGAATGGGCTGTACAACACCTCCGGAAACAGCATAAGATCTCCGCATACATCAAGGCCCAGTCAGACACGGCCTTCAGGGTGAGCGTACAGGCCAATATTCCATACACAGAATATGAGTTACCCTATGAACCTAGCATGGGTTCTGATCCTTATTCTCTAATATATGGTGGTAAGTCAGTACCAAATACATAAAGCAATAACGAAGAGTCTAGACTTGCAGACTAACGTTTTCACCACTGTAACAGGCTCTCCGTACGCTTCTCAACCCAAACATGGCAGGTCTCGTAAGGAAGGGTCCTCGAAGCGCAAACATTATCGAAATGAATCGGAAGGGAATCCAGTAGACTATGATAGTCGGCCAAAACCGAGCTCCAACATCCAATCGTCGCCAATCCGTTCGCAGACTAGCTACCCTCCGTCGCCCCCTTTCGACTTTCTCGCAACCCTTTACCTTGATGGGAGGAGAAAGGCAGAACGTAAACTCATTGTCTACCTCGATCCGAATCATGAGGACTTCGGTCCAGGGGGCAAGTCGATCTTTAAATCTCGCTGGGTCCAGACACAAGATGGTGGCATACAAGAGCACGCTTGGGTTTTCAACGACATTGGTATCGATACCATTTTCGATAAATTAGTACTGGCAAATACTGGTAAAGATCCTGGCGAGGATGAGATCGCTATAGTTGCTGCGATGGAAGGCACGGGCATGGTTGCAGAGCCCGACATAGACAGGGAGGTGAGGAAGAAAGCAGGGCAAATCGAAGTCAGGATATCGCGGGTCATTCTAGGAAGGAAGACTGTCAACTACCATTACCGACCTAAGCACATGGAGGGCGAGAATGAAGATGTAGATATGGATGGGGCAGATCCTGAGTTGACACACACCACAGGGTCAATATAATCTGCTACGACACTGGCAATTACTAACAGTTGCAGGTTTGCGCTGTCTAAGGTCTTTGAATCCAATCGCATGCCTGTAATCGATTACCAGCTATACGACAACGAGGAAGAGGTCTATGCAACCTTCAAATTCTTCTACCGGGGCCAAGGTCAGTTCAATCTGTCTTCCACCTCCTCGCGTTACGTCGAGTTTCATTGAGTCTGTGCTTTATCCCGCCCTCTACTAAGCCTCACGCTCGCCAACCAGGGACCGTGGCGTCGATTGTCAAGTGCCTTCATGCCACCTGTCGCATCTAGTCTTCCCTTTTCGTGAGCTATGATCACTTACTGATCCGTTGCCTGATCTTAGGAACGCTTGAGAAATTGATCCCGAACTTCCCACGGATATCTAAGCCCGCCAAAAAGCATCAGCGAAAAGATGGCGTTTTCACGAGCATGACTCCGCTGAGCATCTTACAAGGACCGAAGCCGACCTCGAAAGCAACGAAGTCACCTGCTACTACGTTTGAAGAGCGACTGAACAAGCACAAATTTGACAGCGAGACCACGATCGAGTTCATTTTCGACGATCAGAATCGGCGGATTCAGCAAGTTGATGACCAGGGATGCTCCACAGAAGTAGGTAGAGCCACGCGAAACATGAAGGCTAGTTGATGCTTCCAACAATACTGACCACTACATAGGACCAAGAGAACAAGGACGCAAAGAAGATAGTAGCAGCAAATGTTGACACCAATGTCAAGCTCGATGTCACCAAAGCAACAGAGGCACCAGCAGAGAGACAGAGGCCATCCTCCACGTCGTCCATGCTGTGTCTCGCGCCCAGTTCCGAAGATGACACAGATATCCTGAATGGTCTCACTTCTCGCCATCCTTCGAAATCCTTACTTGAGATCCAGAGGCCAAAGCTCATTCGAGACCAATCTCGAGCAGTCGACTCAAGCCACTCAGCAGAGGCTTCCGCGGAGGTCTCCGAGACTCCTGCCAGCCCAAGCAGTGTTGCTGACGCTTCTCTCGATACTCATCGACCCTCACTATCCGCCGCGGAGGGGTTTCCCAATAGCAGCCCTTCCTTTTTGAAATTGTCAAGCAGCCAGCTGATGAAGCTGGTCAACGCAGAGTATCGACAAGACTTCAGCAGTGATGCAGACGACGAACACGACGTGGATGAGTCGGATGTCGAAACCCACATTGGCGAAGACGAGCACGACAAGGTTGGTGACGATGTGCTGCCGAGCCTGGACAAGGACGATGAAGGTCTCCACAAGCGTCTACGAGGGATAACGATCAAGGGGAAAGGAAAACGCCAATACGTTGGTGAAGGTTCGGTTGGAGAAGGTTCGGTTGGAGATGGGAAAGCTGAGGAGGGCAAACACCACAGCAGCGAGGACGGACAGTCGCTGACGGATGACGCGGGCGATGAGATGAGCTCAGGGCCGGCTAAGAGCAAAGATGCAACTACGGCAGGGCAAGGGACGAAGGAATCTGAGCAGCAGAGCAAGCGAGTAAAGACGGAGGCCGAAAAGCCAGTGTATTCGTGGTAGGAAAGGGCGGTATGATCACGTATAAGAGCAACGACCGGACTGTTGACGACCGTGATCGATATCGATGTTGACCAGGCAGTAGTGAGGGTCAGGAACTTGTAAGATAGGCGACGACGCCACAGCATAGCACACGAAGAGCGAGATACGAAGAGTGCATGCTTGCTAATCTTCTGTCATGTCTTACTACCCCTCTCTACAAACCCTCAATGCACTGCTCGTCAGCCATACCCATCTATCTGCCATCAGCCACGTAGCTACCACCCTTTGAGCAACCCTCTAATCTCCCCCACCACCCCCTTAACCCTTGGTTCCTTGACCGCCTGCTCCGCCTTCTTCAACGCCCCCTCAGCGTCATAGATCTCATTCGCCGCCGTCGCAACCTCCTCACCCAGCGTCAACAGCGTCCCAAAAGCCACCAGAGCCCTGTACACAGCCTCGGAATCCATACTGCCCCTGATCAGCGCCGTGAGATCATCCACAAGCTCCAAGCCCCGATCCGACGCCGCCTGCGACTGCTTGTGCGTCGCGTCTGTGAGCAGAACTGCGAAGTTGAGGTACAGCGTCGCTATAGCGATCGCAAGATTGCGGTTGCTGAGGCTACTGGACGCGCCTTTAACAAGGGCATGGATCTTCTCGTAGGACTCGTCAGCGAGTGAGCGGCCGGCTTCGGTTTCGAAGAGGTTGGAGAAGGCGCGCGTGGCGAGCATGATGTTGTTTGAGCGGTCTGCGTCGGCGAAGACGCCGCTTGTGGAGAGAATATCGACGATGCTCGAGTTGCTGGGGGTGCGGTAGGTGGCTGCTGCTGGGGTAGCGGCTGCGAGGAGGCGGAAAAGGTCGAGGGCTGGGAGGACGTGAGAAGGGGGCCAGGTGGAGATGATGGAAAGGATGAGCTCGACGCCGGAGTGGAGGGCCGGGTTTGATTGGGGGCCGGTGGAGAGGGAGGATTCAAGGGGGGTCAGGGTATTGGAGAGGGCGGAAAGCGATTCGGGAGAGAGGACTATGTCGTCGGAGCCTTCGAGTCTGAGCTGCTCATTCAATTCTTCGATCTTCTTCTTGATGGTGCGGAGGTTGGCGGTTTTGATGGAGAGGTATGTGGTTTGCGGTACGACCTTCGGACGCGAGGCCGGTGCTGCTGGAGGTGCTTGTGCGGAGTTGTTCTCGCCTGGCACGTATCGACCGGAACCCCATGGATCCGCGCCAGCGGGCTCGGGGGGTGCTTGTTGGCCGAGTGTAGCACCTTGAGTATTAGTCGTGATGAAGTTGGCGACCTGGTCTAGATAGGTTATGGGCAGCTCGTTATCTTGGATGAACTTCGTAGCTGCTTCGTAAGGATTCTGAGATACGTTAAAGGGAAGCTTGAGAGGCGGCTTGCCATCTTCGATATCGACGTCGAAGACATAGTCGTAATCTTGACCTTTGTAGTGCGTCTTCTTGCCGCTGCTGCCGGCTGCATCCACGACTGTGCCAACATTCATCCAGCGTTGGGCACTTGCAGACCATTGATGAGCGCTGACGGCGCCGTTGTTCTCTTGGATCATGACGACTTGGCCCTCTTTTGTCCCAGATTTCTGTTCTAGAAATTCGGGTCCAGGAAGATTCTCCTTGTTAACATTGCCATCGCCGACCTGTTGCTGGGGAATCGAGGATGACTTGACAGAGTCTTCGAAGGCCTGGAGAGCTTCTGGTGCGGCGTGACGCTCCCGGTCCCTGCTGAAGATACGGACGATGCGGTCGCTAGATCCACTTACTATGTCTCCATTCGCTGAGCATATCGCGACACCCCAGACTGATATTGCAGGATGCGTGATGGTTTGAATGCAGTCGCTGCCACGCCATATCCGGACTGTCCGGTCTTCTCCCGAGCTGATAAGTTCGCCGCTTGCCGAGCTCACGAGAGAATAGATGAAGCTCTCATGTCCGCGGAGTTCTCCTACTTGCTCTTTATCGAAGCGCCATAGCCGTATAATGCCATCATTTCCTGCAGAGGCGAATTGTGCTTTTGACACATGTCCATCGGGTACTCGGCATAGGGCTCTGACTACGTCTGAGCTTCCTTTAATGGTCTTCAGGAGCTTGCCGTTGGAAGGTGCATATAGTCTTATTAATTTGTCGGCGCACCCTATACTGAGCCGTTAGTGTACGTGGTAAACTATGAGACGACAGAAGATGCAGCAAACCTGTGATAACCATATCAAAGTCGTAGGCCAATACTGCCCACACGCTTCCGCCATGCCCCTCGAGTATGGCACTGCAATCCCACTTTCCTACATCCCATATCCTGGCTGTGCTATCCCAGCTGCCGCTGACTACGAAATCGCCCTTGGGACTGACATCCAAAGCGCAGACGTTATGGGCATGGCCAAGCAAGAGAGCTTCTGCATCCTCTTCGGGAGGTTTGCCAGGCTGCCGCGCTTCTATTATAGTGTCCTTCCCGCCTGATAATATCAAACCTTCAGGGAACTGCTTGCTCGGAGGAAGGTAGGTGATTGCGTTGATGAAAGAGGAGCCATGAGAGGAAATTGAACAATCGTATTTGGGTGGATTGCTAGAAAGAAGCTGCCATCGTCTGACTGTGGCATCTCTCGAAGCTGAGAGGACGATTTTGGGGTCAGGGTAAACTACATCTCGAACCTAAAAAGTCAGTGTTGGTCAAAAGTGAAGCCGATCTCTGACCCATCTTCTTTACGTACATCATCCTCATGCTCTTCCAGCGAAGCAGAAAGCCTATAGTCGCTCATCCTGGAATAGGCCTAATAGTTTCACGTAGCATAAGGGCAAAAACAAATACAATAGTCTCAGAGTTGATTTTCTGATATCATTTGGAGTGTTGAGTAACTATTAATGCACAAACACTTCATATGACTAGTCACTCAGGGTCTGTCAATCGGTATGATGGACACTGCTTTACTCCCAAAGTTGTTTTGACAAACACATTGAAAAGGGTCTACAATCTAGATAATTCTGATATTGCAATGCTATTATATGAAGACGCGCCTCACAAAAGCCGACATGATGTTTCTGCAGTACGAAAAGCGTTTTCCCGCACAACCAACAAGTTGAATCCAATTTTGTTACAAGAGACCAGAACCACATAAAACGTGCAATATTGTCCTCTTCCGAAACGCTTTCTTGACATTGCAGCACAGCCATGCCTTTACTAAAGCATCGTGCGATCTCCCATCACCCAGACTTCAGCCCCGGCCCTGCGAGTACACACTCCAGCTGCGAAAATCTTCTAAAGTGGGTCATCAAAATTTGCATTTGCCGACATGAAGCTCATTGCCTAATCATCAGCAAATCGACGGACCCACTTGTCACAGTCTTCGATGGCAATAGCAATATGTACAGAATCGAGAAGAGATTCCTGGTAGCAAAATCCAGTGTGTTGGCCGCAAAGTGTACCTCCGATCAGGTAAAAGAACGGAATGCAGAAAAGGTAATACAAAGCTGACGGGAGGCGGCGCATCAGATCTACATCGATGATCTCAGTGCTTTCGCCATCTCCGCCATTGTCCAGTTCATGAAAACCGGAAAATACGAGTTGCCAACTTCCATACCTGGGTTTACGGCTCTGGCGAAGCCTCCTCCACATGTCCATCGAGCTGCGAGTCTGCATCGAGCGAACGTAGTCGGAAATGACGGAAAAGCTGTTTTACGCAGAAACAGAGGGCACGTCGCCCTAACGGACCTAGTGGGACATCTAACGCCCAACATCAAGGCGCATCTCGAGATATTCGGAGCAGCACAAAAGTATCATATCGCCGGGCTACATGAAGCCGCCATTGCTCGTTTCCGGGAAGTCGTGATGAAGTTTAAGGGGCACCCAGAGGTGGAGGGGGTGTTGAAAGAAGGATTGCCATTTTCTCTTTGACCGTATTTCCGTACTCCTATCAAGCGTCTGATATACTGTTTAGTACCTGACCGTAGACTGCGTCGAGTCAATGCTGGTAATGGAAGAGTAGTCTGACTTGTTACCAATAGACAGTTCGTATCACACAAGTGAGATGGCAAGAGCAGAAGTCGATGCTGACGATGAGATGTCGTCAAGATTAGCGTGCTTCTTAGCCGCGGGTAGCCGAGGTTCCCCAGACCGTGACATAGATGATCGACATAGGACATGGTTCCTCCGATAATCACCGTCTTGATACTACTCAAGGACTTGCTTCCATATCCATCCCTTTTAACTCTTCATATCTGCTTTCATTGCCTTCTACAGTCCTTCTCCTTATTTCATTGCAGGCTAACTGATTAAGCGTCTGACGAATGCGGTAACGAAGCTACGATTCATACTAATAGTTTAATCTGATTCATTATTCTTTGAATCATCCCCTTCAGAACTGCTTCTACCAGACATCGACAGCACCTCAATTATAATCCATCCAACTGAACTGCTTGATAGCTTTTCGTTGGCTATCACCACTTTCATTTTACCAATCGCTCGAATACACTCCTCTCCTACAAGCATTCGTTCACAGCTTTGCTCCTTTGCATCATGAGTGCTTCCGGTAAGACCCCAAACCTCTTGTCTTGAGCACGCTAGATATGCCCTGCTTATTGTGTGGAAAATACACATGTTCACTACTACTTTGCGAGATCCTGACATCCTGGTAGAGCCGAGAGCTGTCCCACTTACTTGCCATGGACACTCTCGTCCTGTAACCCACCTCAATTTCTCCCCGGTTGTGGATCATGATCAGTTCTACTTGATCTCGGGATGTAAAGGTAGCTCCGTTCCTGGTTTCAAGACGGACAATATTGACGTTCTGCAGATGGTAATCCTATGCTTCGTGATGGTGTTACCGGTGACTGGTAAGCCAAGCCGTCAAGGCCGACCTTCGCCATGATGCTGATTTCTTCAGGATCGGAACATTCATTGGTCACAAAGGCGCCGTCTGGCAAGGGCGTATCTCACATTGCGCTACAATGGCAGCCACTGCATCTGCCGACTTCTCCGCGTAAGGCCCGTTCAGGCCGTCAAAGCTATCCTAGGTCCTGTACTGATCTTTCACAGCAAAGTCTGGGACTGCCAAACCGGCGAATGCATCTGCACCCTCCAACACGCTCACATCGTCCGTGCTGTCGCCTTCCCTCCCATCAGCAAACCCCTTCTCATAGCCACTGGTGGCTTCGAGAAGAAGCTCCGCATCTACGACATCTCCCAGTACAAGAGAGATGATGGGCCTAGCAGCACGACGAGGAATACAACGAACGGTATTGCGAATGGCTCGAACGGTAGCAACAACACCTCTCCCACAAGCCCCAACTCCCTGGACGGCATCACCAAATCGGTTACCGACTCGGGAAGTTTCGAGGTCGGTGAAGGAACGCATAAGGGGACTATCAAATCCATCATCTGGCTAGCGAAAGACATCCTAGTCACAGCCGCCGACGACAACAAGATTCGCTGGTTCGATATCCGTAGCCGCTCTCTCCTCAAGGAATACGACCTCGTAGGTCCCATCGGCAGCTGCGAAATCGACAGCGAAGGCGCTATCATCTCGGTCGCAGCTGGTAAGACGGCGTTCTTCTTCTCCGGTTCGGTACCTGGCGAGCTCGTCAAAAAGGTCGATACACCTCACGACCTCGCGAGCGTGGCACTGCATAAGGAGAAGAGACAGTTTGTGGTTGGTGGGACGAGTGACACATACGTGAGGATCTACAACTATGATAGCGGCAAGGAACTGGATCTGCAGAGAGGCCATCACGGGCCGGTCTGGACGGTAGGGATCACGCCAGATGGAAAGATGTATGGGACAGGGAGTGAGGATGGGACGATCAAGTTGTGGAAGTTCACGCAGGAGCCTTATGGGCTTTGGCGCTGAAGGTAGCCCAATTGGGAATCTGGCCGGGGCACATTGGGATAACAGGAGCTCAATGGTCGAGGTGGGAAAACTGCAAGGACGGGACTCTGGGCGGGATGGAATGGTGCTGGGGGATATCTGGATTTCGAGGTCCTCTACTGGCTTCATGATACCCACATTTTGCGTCAGGTAGACTTACTCGGCTCATGCCACTCTATGAAGGTCAATGAAAAATAGAATCTTTAACATCTGCTTGGTGACGGTGCCAAGAGAACGAGGAAACAGCTGAGCTTCCAGACAATACATTACATACTTTGAAGACACGGAAAGGCCAAGAATCCATATTTAAAGGCCCAGGAAGTTACCAACCAATTTCATGAAGTCTTCCCTCTCCTCAAATTGTGGAAGCTGCAAAGCGCACATGTCAGCGTTCCATCTACGAGCGGCTGGCGAGAGCGAACAGAGAGTGAGCATCTCAGAATCATCTTCAAGCACGCAACCTTGGAACAACCCAACAGCAGGGGTATAGGGAACTTTACTCACATGCGACGACTCCGCAAACCGGAACCACTTAACCTTCGGAATCCTCTCAAAAAATGGCTCCACAACCTCATCCTGCGCCTCATCATACCGCCCATTAACCAACAGCGTCGGCACCACAATCCTATGCAGCTCCTCGATAATACTCCACGTCTTCAGCGTCCCCGTGATGAAGAACTCCGACGGCCCATTCATCGTCAGCATCACCGTCGGGTCCTTCTTCATATCCGCAAAGCTCTGCTTCAGCTCCTCCGGCATCGGCTTCACCCGGCACAGATGCCGCTCGTAGTAGACATCCACCGCCTTCTCGTACTCCTCGCTCTCGGTCTTCCCTTCTCGCTCGCACCGCGTCAATGTCTTCTGCACCTCCGGTGGCAGCTCCTCGCGAAGCCGATCCGCGGCCTCGACCCACAATTTCATGCTGGCGGGCGAGTCCGCGATGATCACTCTGCGGAGTCCCTTGGGCTGTCGAACGGCGTGACAGGCCGCCAGCATGCCGCCCCAGGATTGGCCCAGCAGGTCGTAGTCGTCCTGGATCTTCAGCTTCTGGAGCAGGTTATCCAGCTCGTCGAGGAAGAGCTGCACGGTCCAGAAGTCGCCGTCGTGCAGCTTCTCGGGGAGGTGGGTCGAGTTGCCGCAGCCCATCTGGTCGTACATGATCACGGGCGTGCCGTACAGCTTCGTGATGTCTTGCAGGGGCAGCATGTAGGAGTGGGGGACACCGGGCCCGCCATGGAGGATCACGAGGGGCCGTTTCGAGGAGGAGAGGGAGCCGAAGATGGTGTACCATGTCTTGCAGGGCGAGGAGATGCCGGGGATGGTGAAGTCGAGCGTGCCTGAGGTGTTTTCCACTGCGGCCATTGCGACGGTCTACGGAGGGAAGGGAGAATTGGAGGGGGAGTTTGAGATTGAAGGAAGCCACAGAAGCATCGCTGGGAACCTTTGAGCAGCGCCATGCTTAGAGGCGGCTCTTGGGGTGGTTTTGCTCGTCATTTGGTGCCTGATGCGGAAGGTGGGAGGAGGTTCCAGTATCGAAGGCCAAGCGGGCTAAGTGGAGCCCAGGCTTCATACCTCACTGGGGCTAGCGCTGTTGTTAGACCACAGTCCGACTCTTGCTCGTGACGGAGAGTAACTCCAGTCCTTCTTGTATTCCACCACTGGCGAAAGGGTTACTTTCGGTGAGGTTCGTGCATTTTCAAAGCATAGTGGGCCCTCCGAGAATGCACTGACGGTTTGCACTCGGAGCGATTGCCATGTGGCTGACCATGGCAGAAGAGGCATACCCATGAAGAATATAAGCTTCGCGTTGAAAGGACTAAGAGCAAGCAAAGAAGAAAGCAGGCTCAACATGTATACCCTAGATGGTTTGGTATCGTAGGCTTCAGATACACGAAGAAATCGATGTAGGTTCAGCAGTCTCACTTGCGGCATGTGTCCATCATTCGCTAGATCAGTCTTGATTGATCTGGCTATGCTAAGCTATCGCCACTGTAAACTCAATTCATTTGACGACCTCCATCAAACTCAAACGTGAATTCCTCGACCGAAAGATGATGCGGACACGAGCCGCAAAGCACTGGAGCGCCGTGGATCCCTATGCTGGGGGTAGTCCGAGCCGTCCACCGTAGTTGCAACCGCACCGACCTTCCTCATCGCAGATAAGAGGGCAGAAGCGATCAGTCTCCGGAGCAGCAGCACGCTTCTCTTTGAGGGGCTGGTAGTTGCAGCCACACTGGCCTTGTCCGTTGCAGATCATAGGGCAAGGATGGTCGATCTTGTTGGTGGCGACGCGCTTGACCTTGCCATGGACTGTCTCGAAGCCGCAGCCGCAGTTGCCTTTTTGATCGCAGACATCGGGACATGGGTGAGGCTGGTTGGCATGATCCGTGACATTTGTGTGCTTTACGCAAACTTCGGAGGCCGCACATCCAGGGAGGTGACATGAGATAGATGTGCACTCGAGCTTGGGCAATTTTCCCGGCAGAGACTTGATGCTCAGGCAGACGTTGGTGACTGCACATTTGGGCTGATGACAGTCTTCGATGGTGCACGCGCAGACTGGCGCTTCGGCACAGCCAGGCAAATGACAAGTTGTCGCAGTACATTCAATCGTTGGTAGCTTGCCTGGAACGGTAGCGTTGAAGTTGCATCCACAATGGCCGTGTTCATCGCAAATCTGGGGGCAAGGGTGGTGAACAGTGTTGTTGGTGCCCTTGTTAGGATTAACAGCACACATTGGGAGACCCCGACAACCTGGAAGACCACAAGTGAACGGAGTACATTCAGGGCCATGACCGAGCTTTGGAGTGTGCTTGTCATTGACGGAAGAGCTCGATTCAACAGCACACATCGGGAGATCCCGACAACCTGGAAGGCCACAAGTGAACGGAGTACATTCGGGGCCATGACCACAGTCCAAGCCTGGAGGGCATGGAAGTTGGCGCTCAATCAGGTCGGCGCAGATTGAGGCCTTTGCGCAGCCAGGAAAATGACAAGTCGCTATTGTGCACTCTGGGCCAGGACCACAGTGGAGACCATCGGGACAGCCCAGTCCACGCTTGACAGGAGTGGCGACGCCGACTATAAAACAGTCAGTGGATAGATCCTAAGCTAGAACGCCTTTCGACGCATAGAGACAATGGGTATGAAATACTTACGTGTGGCCGCAGCCAGCACCACGGTGATCACAGTCAATCCGACCATGGTGAATGTTTGTTTCACGTGTTAGATTTGGATCAGGCTTTGTGAAGATCTTTCCACATATAGGTCAGCTCTATACCTACTCATGAAATGCAGAAGGAGACTTACAATCAGGATGTCTGTGGATTAAAGGATGCTTGATAGCTGTGGTGATGAGTGATGTTGAGGGAGGATGGAGGATGTGAGGTCGCGAGGTGAGTTAAATATCCTCTGTGGGCACGCTATAGACGCTAACATGTGACGGACTCGCAGTATTTGATATTCATGACACCAGACGGCTCCACTCTGAACACGTGGACCGAATATGATATGCCACAGAGCACCTGGAAAGAGGTTGGAGACTTGAAAACGGGGTCTACACCCCCTTTCTTCAACACATCTTCCTATCAAGAGATAAAAACCAAACCCGAGACTCGGCCTTCAATCCAAGTGATGTCATTGCTTGCCAGACATCGAAATCAAGACGGTAATGTCGGAAACACCAATGGAAGATCCGAGCCGGTGGTGAGAAACGCACCCTTTCTTCAGCCCGTTCTGGGCCATTGCCCTGGGATCAGAATGAGCCCCGTCATCATAAGCCGTGCAAGGCAGTAATCCACGATTAGAGCATCGACCTTCCGGCAGTGTATTACCCTCAGGTCATACTCCCTTCTGCGGCAAAAGCTGGCTCCGGATTTTTTCAGGGGCCCGGAACCTTCTAGATATCTACGAGTACATCCCTTTCTGGAGGTCACATAGAACGGTAGGTATTGCAGTCTCCTCTCCCACGGCTCTCTCCAAAGCTGTGTCTTCTCAAGCATAGCATCTATCTCTCTAGTAATCAAACCACAACCTTCAGTCCCTCACAAACACGAAACCGTGCGTACGCTCCCACTACCATCCTTTGACACCCTTCTCTACTGCCTTATGCCATGACATCCCAATCAAACAAACGTCCTCTGTCAGCTCTTCAGCCGCAATATCCGCTTACGTACGCCATCCACCTTTTTTTGTGTAACATTGTCAGCTTACGCTCCACACAATCTAACCCAGAGCGTTCGTGTAACTCTGGAGCTGAGACCCACAGCGCAGAGATCCCTGACTTTTCATCCATGCGAGCAGGAGATGAGGCGTCAACCTGATCTCCAATTTTACACCTTGAGATCATCCAGCAACGCCCCTATATTCAAAACTTGTCCAGGGTCTTAGACATACTCCTCGCCTGGGCCGATGTCATATCATCATCACCTAGACGAACTACCGAGGAACCGAAGGCACAAGCACCAGGTTCGTGCAGATACTCCTCGCATGTACCGATCGTACCATAACCCACCTAGCCCAGCGAAACAAACCCCAAACACAAGCAACAACCTCTGCAGACCCCTCCCAACCACCCACCCCAAACAAAACCTACCAACACGCCCCACAGACAGCATCCTTCACCAGCAAGGAGCCATGAACCAGAGATGCAAATCGTACCAGAAAATTCAGGTACACTTATTCGAATGGTCTTGATAGGAGGGGGCTTACGGTTTGTGTCTCCAACTTGTTGAATAGCACTGGGATGGGAAGCGTACCGCAGCGGTAAGGTGATGTTGAATGGAGGAAAGCAGGGTGGAGAGGGGATGAGGGGATGTTGTCTTGGGTTATTGGTTAGGGTAAGGTGAAGATGGTGGAGTGGAAGAGTGGGGGTGGTGGGGAGGCCTGGTGGGGATTATGGAGAGGGTGAGCGGCATGGGTGAGTGGGTTTTGGTATAAGTTCGATGGTTTTGTGCGCTTTGGGAGGTGTACGAGAGTGTAGGAAACGGGATGAATGCTTAAAGTATACTGTGGCATGAGAACGCCGGTTGTAAACAAAGAGCATGAATCCCTGTATAATAACACAACTGAGCTGATCAGTTCCCTTACAATCTATCCATGAAACCATCCACACCCACTACTCAATCATGTCAATATCCCCATCATCCATCACCACCTCCGCCGGCTGCTCCACAACCACAATCCCATTCCGAACAACCCCGTTCCCAGCGCAATTCTCCGCCGCCGGTGCTTCAGCCCTGCTGCCCCAATAATCCTCCATCTCCTTATCCAACTCCTCCTGCGTCTTCCTCGGCCGCCCATTGACCATCTGCCTGCCTTCCCTATCCCCCCGCTCCCTCCTAGCCCTCTGGCTCCGATTCCTCCTCGGGCTGCACTCCCTCCTCGGGCTCCTCGTCCTACTCCTCCGTCGTCTGGAGCTGGCCCCAGAAGGCACATAGCGATCCACGCCCTCAGGCGGTGGCTTACTAGTATCCGTCCTCCTCTGCGCACCCGGACTCCGGCTTCTGCTCCTACCGCCTCCAGCCCGTCGTCGAGCGGGCTCCTCGATCCGCTCGAAGAGGCTGCGACCGGGTTTGACGGCTGTGTCGAACGGGTTGCGCGTTGCAGCGGCGGCGCGGCCGCGGATGCCGATGTCGGGGTTTGCGGCCGAGGGGCCGGAGGGCATGAGCGTGAGGCGGATGGGCTGGCCGTTGGCGTTCGCGCCGTCGAATTGGCGGACTGCTTCGCGGGCGTCGGGAAGGTATTCGTAGGTTACAAACGCGGTGCCGGAGGAGCGGCCGGCGCGGTCGAAGCGGAGGGATAGTGAGAGGGTGGGACCGATGCGGGTGAAGAGGTTCTTGACAAGAAGTCAGTAAATCTGTTCCCAAAGATCTGTACTGTACTGTTAGATGGGAAAGAGGGGGAGGTTGTACATCTAGGTCATCTTCTGTAAGGTCGTAGTGGAGGTTGTCGACGCGAAGGCGGGCACCCGCGGGTGCGCTGTTTGAGATGTCAGTACTGCAACTAGACACAATGAATACTACGGGGAGGCGTACATTTCGCGTTCTGGCGAATAGCGGTCGATACGGGCATTGCGGCCGCCGCGGTATGGTCGGCGGGCTTCAAGGTTGTCAATTTCGATCGAGGGCTGTAGGTTTCAAGATATTGAGGACGCACTTTGAGGTTCGTCTTCATATTTGTCATGGATCCAATCGCTGTCGCCGTGAGAATCATGTCAGTAAGTGCATACTGAACATTGACCTGACTGAAGGGGCGTACACGTCAAGGTTTGTCGAGTCCGATCGTCCGTTCATCTAGGTGGCCCAGAACCAGGCCCAGGTCAGCGTCTTATCAAGGATTTACAGCACCGCAGCCATTCAAAAAGGCTCGGATATCGTATCCGTTGGGCAGCCGAGAGGCCGCTTTGTACGGTCGAGGGATGAGGATTGGGCTGACGGCGCGGAGAGGGTCAAGGAGGTGTAAGAACCTAGCCAACATTCAATGTCAGCGCCTGATCACTACTGCATGGCACTCAATGGCCACTATGATCAAACTGGGAAGGAAGAGTGGCAGGGTCTACCTTTCTAGAGTCGCCATGCGTCCAGTTATCCTGACGACGCGGTCTGCCTCCACGATTGTTGCGTCTTCCCTACAGTCACTGGTCAGCACCGCTCAAGGGATACTTATGTACCGTGCAACAAGCTTGTATGATGACTTACTTGTCGGTCTGAGATCACGTCCTCCAGTGGCCGATCCATTGACTTTGTATGGGGAGCAGTCCGGTTGGGAAGAGGTATGTTGCAGAGGCTCGAAAAATTTCTAGAGCTCTAAATGCTCGGGGGAGACGATGAATAGTATGCGGTAGTATGCGAGGTTGATTCGGTGAACGGTTTATCGACCGTGGTTGTAGAGCTTGCGGAAGTCACAAGGTTGTGTCGTTGAGACTCAGCCTCCCTGGTCGGAGCTGTAACGATCACGTGACGTCTTTAGACAGTGACTGGTTGGCGGTTCGTTGGCGATTCGTTTTCCAGCGCCAGATATCAGTATGGTATGAATAGATTTAATCGTAGTATGTCACAGAACAGCATGCTGCACCCTTCTACGTTCGCCTTCACCCCGAAGGCCTCAAACTTGCAAAGACCTAGAAAGTCTCAGCTTACTCGCACCGCAGATGGCTTCCATAAGGAGGCATAAAGAGAAGTGGCCATTCTCGCTTTTCTAATCACAAAATCCCTCTTCTACCGTCTCCATTCTCGGCCTCCCCCTTGATTCCACATATGATTGATCCGTTGCTCATACTACCAATCGTTGATCGCGCTGACAATTCACATGTCCTCCAAGAATAAAGAACGCTGATGCTAATTCATGGGGCAAGTCTTGCCAGCTTCAAGCAGTAGTGAAGTGATCGCAGAACGGGGTGTTACCGGACATCAGAATGTGGAGTGCCTCTGTATACACATATGGGAGAATGATAAGCTCGTACATAGGCCGTGTTCAGGGAACGTGATGATGTTCATATGCCCCTATGCAGTGCCCCAAGGTAGCATTACTGAGGGCCATGTTACTTGTATAGAATCACTGCTCCCCGCGGCAATGGGCTCGCAAGACACCGGAGCTCCTGGAGCTGCAGCTCGGCCCTACCACCAAGGTTGAGTTCATGAAGATTTTGCGAGAATTGGTTTGTGGATACGACAAGGGCTTGACGATCGAGGAGATCAAGGACAGGGAGAAGACAAAAGGCATGAACAATCACAACAATTGGGACACATGTAGAGTCGTCTCGCCATCCGCTTGTGAACTATTTTTACATATAGCCTGCCAAGCACATATGGTAAAGTAGAAAGTGCAAGTAGATTTACTAGATAACGTTCTCATGTATAAACGCGACCAAGGATGCTTCGGGAAATCTAGAGAAGGGCTATCGCTGTAATTGACAGGCCTCGTGAGGAAGTCCAATAGAGGGTCGATAAAGTGATTTCCGCAATTCGGAGCCGGTATCAAACGCGAGAACGAATTTTACTTTCCAATGGTTTAAAAGCCTGCGTCTCGGACATACTGTGCGTGGCCCAGAACACTCTCACAATGCGTTCGCCAGGAGATGGGTAGACTGCCGTTGAACGGCGGCCCGTGACGTCTTCTGGAAGGCAGCGGTGTCGGATCTTGAGGTCAGTGATGAAGCTTGGTCAGCCTTCTTATCGTCGTGTACTAACTAATCTTTATAATTGTGACCAGTACAGTGATCGAGAGCTTGCTATTAATCTTGGTGGACGCTCTCTCGTCGATGTAGTGGAGGGGACGGATGAGCATCGAAAACAGGGATAACATTCAACTGACATAATCTCATCTCCAAGCCACATTCTCGAGCTAGGAAGAGTCGCCTTAGCTTCAACAAGCCGTATCAACCCGAAATTAAAATCCATCTCGAATCTCGACGGAATCATCCTCGTAAATTACATGTGTTGATCGCACTGGTATTCTTTCCCGTAGCAGACACCTTAGAAATATACGACACGATAATTGAATCCTTGTCAAAAGTAAAGAGGTTTGGAGGACCTCGCAATCCGTCTTGCACTTCGAGCTCGAATCTCGAGGATCTCGAGGTTACCGAGTGGTCAAAGAGGAGAGGAAGCTAGACCGTCAACCCCAAGACCTAGGTGCTCCGTATCCATACCGTATATCATGGTGGGGTCCCACCACAATGTAGACTCCCAATCAAGGCCTGCTAAGATATTTGATGCTGACGATTCAGCAGCTTCAACAGTAGAGTCCGAGTATAGCGATCCATTAGTAAGGTAGTTAGAGCTAGTATCAGAAGAGTTGGTTGACTGAGGAGAGTCGTTTAGCCCCCAGATTGGCGCACTTGGTTCGCTCTGGGCTATAGCGTGTGATGTATATTCTAAATCAGGCAAAATGGATTGGTGTGGGGGTGGCGCTGCCAATAGTAGTTCTGGATCAGATACAGTATTGAGAGCTAAAATCTGATCCCAGTGGTTGTTGAGCTTCCCGTAGTCGTCGGTCAGTCCAGTTGATACAGAAGACTTTGGCCGCTTCAGCGGCGACGTCTCTGGGTCAAACGCATCATCAGAGTAGCCGTTCGGAATGGTATTTTGTGTTTCTGGGACGGCCTCCTCATGGGTGTTACTGCTTTCCGCAATAGCAGTTTGCATTCGACCATCTGGCTTCCCTCTCTTCCTCTTCTTGGCGTTTTGACCGGTCGCGTGGGTTTTATCGGCCGCTCGTTGCTTATTGCTGGTAAGTTTCTTACCAACCCCATGCTTCAGGGGCGTAGCAGAAACTTTGATCTCGGTTTCAACCTCTTCATGCTTGGCATTGGGCTTGCTGTTCTCGGTGTGGGAGGCTGGCATATCGGGCACACTTTCGAAATCGAACCCACATGCCCGTACTATCTGAACAATCTCATTCATATCCTCTTCCTTTATTGATTGCTGTACATCGCGGTGCACCCTCTGAAGTGCCTTGATCAGGCGCGTCTGTTGTGACTCCATGGACTGAACGTATCTAACGGCATGTCAGTTAGAGCAATATTAAGAAAACATAGGGGACTTGTGAGCATCAGTACGCACTGTCTCATCACGCCTTTTGGATCGGACAGCCCCGGTCTCTTGCTAATCAGGCACGGGGTCTGATCTTGGGAGCAGCGAAGACAGGGTCTCTCGCCATCGCACTGTGGATATCAGCATGTGAGTCCCTACGGCAAGTTGGACGGACCCACCTTGACTTTCTTCAAGCGACATCGATCGCAAGCATTCTGTACTCTGCTAGGTTTCGTGATCTGGACCAAAGGTCGATGGCGAGTTGCTTCAGGTTCAGTTTGGACGCTTGATTTCGGTTTCGGGGCGACCAGAAACATGATGAAAGATGCTACCCAATGTTGATTGAGAATATTGTGCTGATAGAGGGGTGACAGAAACCGTTGGCTTGGTGGGATTGGCCAGAAAAAGTGACGAAAGATAATCATAATCTAGACCGAAATGCCAAGCCTTCGGGTCGCTTGATTGAGGACTCAGCCACTCCGGACATAAGCACTCGAGGATCTGTAGGGGTGGTCGCTTGCATTCCAGAGCGCCCCTTTTAGTGGCTTCATTATGCGAAGGTGGGTCCTGTGGTTTTTGTGCCTGTTGCATGTACGAGTACCAGTACTCCGTATTCCTTAGTTGCCTGTCCCAACAAATCCGGGCTAAATCCGGCTGTAGCGCTACAGTTTCTCCAGTCTTTGGGGAGACCCAATTTGATGGTTAAAGTATAAATCACAGTCTGAATGCAGGTCTATGCGAGTGCGAAGGTTCCGATCGAAAAATGCGATATTATTATCAGTAACTGATCTTGATCACGAGGTTCTTCCAATCGTATTGTTAGCCCTAAACTTCAACACCTTACTACCTATTCCGAAGACAGCTTGGCCCCACCGGCCCCCCTTTTGTTGTTGGTAAAGAATCATGTTCCATGGGTGACCATGAAGACAATTCCAGCGGCTTCCGAGACGAAGCCAGAGAATATTCGTGCTGCAAATTCATACACATTCAGCCAATTAATTGCTTGCTCCTGTCAAGTATGGTTCTAACGAACACGAGATCTGTTGTCCCGCTGACCGGTTTGATAGTCTTCCAGCGCAGCAACTATTGCCTCCATGAGCCCAAAGACCTTTTCTTCTTCGAAACGCCTGCCCATGACCTGAAGGCCTACAGGGGCTCCGTCGAACAAATCTTTCTGATCTGTTGATTTTTTATTAGCGAAGCTCCTTCCTCGGCACGATTCGGAAAACCCACATGCTCGCCAATTGACCTCGTCAGCTTGATTCATGGGACGATAGTCAGGCATCTCGAGATCAAGAGACCGGTCTGCGAAAGTGACAGGGAAACTTCCAGAGGTGTAGTCGAGCAAGTTCACAATGCCAGAATAATCTTCATGACTGTCAATCAAACAAGCCGCTGCGACCTTTGCCGTACAGACTCACTGTAATACTTGAAAGTCGCTTCTTCGACTGCTGCTGTAGGTGCCACAGGCATGATGACACCGTCTACTTGTCTCTTTGCGATGTTGTTTGATCCTGTTGATGTCCAATAGGTACAGTATTGCATACGGTATTTGTCGCGACGATCACAAAGTTCCCAGAAACTTGCACTGGAAGATGGCTCCACATCATCGTTCTCGTACCAATCACGTAGTTGGGAGACGGGGGGCTCGCCACTGGCGTCGATGGCTTTGCGAACATCCTGCCCGGCAGTGCTACCGAGTATCTCAAACTGTGGCGCCACCATTAGCAAAGATGGTGTTACGACTGCCTCCACAAGAGAAGGATTTGCCTTACGAGTATTTGGACTGCTTCAGCATGGGGTGGCGGACTCCATTCGACGACCTACACTTACAGTCAGCGGAGACTCCAGTCATTAACTCAATTGGCAGACTTCATAGCCTTGCTGCAAGAGCGCTTCCGTGACGAGTGCTATACCTCGTTGCACGGGTGGATGGGGCTGTACGTGGCCATCACAGCCCATGACAGCGAATACTAGCTTTCCATCCCTCTCGCCACGTCGAGAAGAGCGATCGCGAATGCTCTGGAGCTTCTCCTCTCGCCATGGTATTTCCACAACGTCGCAATCGTCCTGCCAAGGAGAAGTATCAAGGACCGCTTTCATCGCCAATTCCAGTGCTCCTAGGTCAGCTGCCATAGGACCAACCACGCTCCCAGCAATGGGTAGACCTGACAACTAATCGATGTTAGATTTGTTCGTCAAGGTATGCGCGAATATCACTAACGCTCGTTGCCATACCGCTTGCAGGCAATCGCCCGAAAGAGGATCGCAATCCGTAGAGGTTGTTAAAAGCACAAGGAATACGGATCGAACCAGCTACAGAAAGAATCAGTGTCAGACTTCAACGTCGATTGACAAGCCAGGCGTCTTACCAATGTCGGATCCCCAGCCTTGAGGCGCGCCTTTTAACGCCAGGAGTGCACCTTCGCCTGGAAAATACATCGATCGGTTGGAATTCAGTAGTGCAAGAGTGAGTCTCGCTCACCTCCTGAGGCTCCTCCGGCGGAGAGATGTCGATTGTACGGATTGATCGTATATCCAATTATATTGTTACTCGTCTCTCCCATCTGAATCGCGTTTGGGTCAGTCGAACACATGGAATAAGAAGCAGAATAATATAGAGACCTACCAGCATGCTCATGGGTACGTTCGTTTTCACGAAGAAGATGGCGCCCAAGTGACGCAATCTCTTGATCAAAACGCCCTCGCTCGCTCCATCTTTCCGTTCTCCCAACCAGCTTACGTACCCACAAGCACTCTCCAGTCCCTCGACGTTGAATTTGTCTTGCAGACTAATGGGGAGACCATGCAACGGTCCGAGGAGCTGACCGGTCCGGAGGAAGTGCTCATCAAGTCTCTGCGCATCAGTTTCCGCAGCCTGAAACCGAATCTCCGACAAGCAATTTGTCTGTAGTGGAATCAGTGACCTGACACGCTCCGTCATGACTTCCTGGCTGGCTTTTTTGTTACCAGTTGATGCGCGATAGCTGCACGGTGGCAGAATGCTCTTGTCACATCGACCGCTTTCCATTCCCCCGAGCGGATTTGTGCCAAGATTATATTGGAGCTGGCATTGGTGATGGCTAGCTCTTGAGGGTTCAAGAACCGACGGATGTAATCACCAAAATCCCGGAGTCTGGCGGTCGATGGTATGTCGGACGGGTCAAGTCTCCAACCAGGGGGGATCAGATTGAGAAGACTGGCCTTCTTGGCCAAGGCAATCGCCTGCCAGCCCATGACTGTAGTACCTCTCTTCCTCTACTCTTGCAGCGCGGACATGATATAGAATACTTCTCATCACGTGAGTGGCGGTACGCATTAATCGCGCGGAAGGCGGATCCCTAGGATCTCGGACAAGCCTTGAATGATGGCATTTACGTTTTACAGAATCTCTAAAGTAGAAGTATTCACCTGGCGGAAGAACTTTTTAGGTCCCGCAGCAGCCGCTATCAGCATGTTGATTTCTTTGCCACACTGAGCCGAGGCTCTAGTTTCTACACAGAGTATCTAGATTTGCTGGCCTGTTGGTTCGCCTTAACCCATGGTGGCGACTGGCGACCCTTGAAGATGGCTATATTGAGGAGCCCTAGAGGATTCCAACGGCGACGAGGCCGACTCGCTGAGGTCCGGCTAGTTCTCGCGCTAACAAGTGACATGCATGACGCTGGGCACATGTAAAGTAAGGTAGGAAACACGTCAAAGTACTTCTACTTCCTGGACGTCGACCATATGGTTCACCTGCATGGCCTGCATGGCCTGACAGGTCGGCAATCCGGACGTCGGCCGGGTCCCACGGCAGCGCTATACTTCTCCTACTCTATTCACAAAGTCCAAAAGTAGCATGGCAACCTAAAGGAAAGACACTCCTGTTCCATTTGGCCCGGAGTGAGAGATTTCAAGTAGTACGTGGGTATGACGGACGACCTCGTCCCACTCTTCCTTGCTGCATTTTAAAGACCATCGACTACCGCCGTTATGGGCCTCACTACGTCTCCCTTCCAATTCTCGACGCGTATGTCCGACGGCACTTCAGAACCACGGTGCCTGCAAATAATCTGACAATGAATATCGTTCTTGCCGAGCATGCAGAAGGCTGTGCTTTCCGAAAAGGCGGAGACGTACTGAGTGGCTATCTCGAGGTCTTTGGGGATTGGCTTCTTGGCTACCATCTCACTATCAGCTTAGAGGGTTGGTAGCACGATTTGCCCCTTCAAGTGAAAGCGTTGATGGTCTTCTAGGTTTCATACGAACGTGGCTGCGACCTTCGAACTTTTTCACCGAACTCACCGAACCCGTCACGCCACACATAGCAGAATATCAGGCAAGAACGGGCTTCGTATCCACCGGTACGCTGTGATGGTAACCTTCTTGAAGTTTCTCAAAGAGACCCAAGTCATCACCCCGCCGTGTCTTGGTCACCAGCCCCGAGTACAATGTACTCATCGGGTGCCGTTCGAATTCGTCATCCCGAACAGCCTCATCTCCGCCCGTTCGGACGTTGCTCTAGACTACCTGAACCTGCTCCCGACAGTCAAAGAAGGCCCTGCCTTCCGGGGGGTAAATTCGCAGCGACTCTACATGCGACCGATGATCGAGTATATGCTCACCGCATCTGCAATGCACATAGACTCAGGAAGAAGGTACCAATGCAAGCAAGAAATCAGCGTGATGCCTTCGAATGCCGTAGCGCCACCCCTCCAGGTTGAAGACTTTCCGCGTGATTATACCCTTACCTCTAGCAAGGCGTTGAAACGGCACATCTGGAGCCGGCCAATTGGAAAGTTAACAGTATCAGCCGTGGAGCCCCAACCTCTGAATATGTCAACCAATGCACCCCGAGCATCAACCATGGCGTCGATAAAGCTTTTTTTCGAGCCATGCGAAGCCCGAGGGTGTGCTATCCGGCCTTATGATTGGAGTATAACCGTGAAATCGTTCCTTCGCATCAGAACATACGTTACGACGCGGCCATTCCAGCAAATTCCAACACAAGAGATCGTCGAGACAGATCCGCTAGTCCAAATGGACTCGAAAGCTACCTCAACGTCTCGGCGCCATTGCGACACGCTGCCTTGGCGCTTGCATCGCCTTTCTCCGGCCGGAACGATCACCACAGGTCCTCTCGCCACTCCATGGACTTCGGTCTTGATTGTGCCCGTGAACGCAAGCAAGAACCTACTCCCAACATTCCTCAGTCCGCTATCAGCGCGTCGGTATGTACTGGTGTTAGCCCTGAAAGTTGGAGGCTTATCACATGGAACCCTGGCTCTCGAGATCCCCATCCAGGTCATCCATGACCCTTCTGAGACGTCAAACCGCTCGTCGCGGACTCTGCTTGGACAGGAACAGGAACGCTTGTGGGACCCGGACGTCGTGGACATGGCGTCCATGAGCTTCAAAGATGGCTCAGAACTACAACCGGAAGCTATCATCAAGCCACCACCATACTCCAAGGATTGAAACGTCCCAGTTCCGGTCCTAAGCTAGGATGTACCGCAAAAGGTCGACGGGGATCTGTAAAACACAACAAGAATCCAACACTACAAATCAGGGGTGGACTCATCGAATCTCACGACGGGACAATCTGATATCTCACGACCCAAGTTCGGTCATCAGCGAATAAAAAACCCCTCAGTGTGGCATCAAGCAGAGTGGGTTGAACGCAGATGTCGTTTGGACGAAGCGTCGGAGGCATTAATTCGGTGAGATGGTTTCATTCGGTATGTATATTAGCAGCATGATGACAACGACAACACGAGCGATAAGTGGTGAGCGAACAAGCTGCGAGCGACAAGCTGTTCATCTGACAGAGTTGGGCGAACGGGAGGCGGGGGGATGCAAGCTTCATCAACCACCTTGGATAGAAAATACATTACATGATCTGAAAACAATAATCCAAGTGCATGATTGATAATGAATTCCTACAAAGGCTTCACGGCGGAAAATTTAGGGCGTAACACAACATACTGTATCGATTGATACCATGTACTGAGTTATGATACAATGAATCAGTACGTCGGGACTAAGTTCATTCTATTCACACCCTGGATGTGGATGGAGTTGCACCTCTATGCATAGCCAGAAAGAGGTCGCATCGCTACTCCAGTACGAACGAGATATCGCTGTGTGAGAGTGGAGGATGCAGAGTCGTAGGATGCAAAAGGGCCATTGTGCAGCTGACAGCAGTAAGCCTGCCATGAACCCGTAGCTCAGATGTACAGATTAAACGCTTCTATGGTCCATATCCCTGGCTAATGCTGAATACAGATAGTGTGAGAGGAGAAGAAGTGGCGTGATCTGTATGCAGGATACCTCACCCCCTCCTGGCCCACAATGAGAACATCGACCTTCTAGATGCGAAGCTTCCATACAAGGCAGAAAAGTCGAAGGGGGAAGGTACAACAAAGGAGATGAACGAGATAGGAATGTACAGGCACGACCAATGCACCAGTGCGGCTCACAGCCAGGTGTCAGGCGGCTCGCCCCGCAGACCCTTTTCCAACATGAGCTCCTGCATCCCCAGCGGCGGAGCGCAAATGGTTCTGCTGGGCTACCGGCTGTGGGATCTTGGACGGAGCTGCAGGAGGTATGGGAACCGGATCGTGATCGTAGTCATCTGCCAAGTACTCTTCGCTTTGCGTACCCTGGTGTTGCATCGGGACCTGGTCCATCTGGTGGCTATCCTGCTGTGCATTGTGGGCAGGGTGATGAGGTTGCGTTGCAGCGCTCGCATTCTTGGCGGCATGCTTGTTCCCTTTCTTTCCCTTCTTGCCTTTCATCTTGGCTTTTTCAAGGAGTCTGCGTTTCTCTGCAAGCCGCTTCCGCTCCTGACGGTCTTTCGTTTCGTACTGGCGGATCAAGGCCTCTGGGGGCGTGCCAAAAATGCTTTCGTACTCGCAAAATTCACAGATCCAAAAGTCTTCCTTACGTGGAGGATGATGGTAGTTCTTAAGCTCTTGCTGCAGACGTCTTTGCCGGGCAGCCACTGCAGCTTGCTTTGCGGGTGAGCGTCTAGGTCTCCTCGGCTGTGCGGGAGCTTGAGGTTGATTAGCCATTGTCGGACTTGTCTGCGTTCCCTGCGTTGAGAATCCCCTATGGCTCTGCTGGCTCGCACTGGCCTGCGGTGGAAGCATTGAGTGTGAGGGTGGTGTCGGCACGCCAGTGGGAGAGAATGCTGCGTCGTCCCATCTGCCAGGTACTGGTGGCCCGTAGGATCCTGCGGGTGATGGACTCTGCGGAGATGGCCATGTCATTCCTCTAGACGTGTCCGACTCGCAGGTAAAAGTAAACTGGGTCTTGGTGGAAGATGGAGCTTTAGAGGTCTCTTGTTCGAGCAGGCTGACGTTCTCTTGGCCTTTCGAAGGTGTGCTCGGTAATGCAGCAGCATTCGCGATTGCAGCAGAAATAATGCCTTGATCTGGGGTGCTCCTAAATTCTAATTGTATTGCAGTTCAGCCTCTACCCAGATTTCGAGCTTGTTCAAGGCAAAACCGAATTTACCTTTGTTCTGTGTACCTCCTCCTGATGTGTGATCTCGCCTCTGCAATACAGTTTTCGCTGAATTCGCTGCATTCGAGCCGTTGGTTGAGACACCCAGGGGACTTCGACCACTACTATTGCGAGCTCCTGAGCGGCCAAATCGACCTCGTCCTGCACCGGATATTCCTGTGCCTGTATTTCCGGCCGGGATGGCAGAGTTGCCTGAGCCATAGTACTGACTCACGCCGCCATCGGCGTCTGCCCGCCCAGAGTCTAACTCTCGAGGAGCCGATATGCCCATCTGCGCCATTTCGGCGGACAACGAGGACTGATGGCTTCCAGCAGCACCTGAAGTCGGTATCTTGCGCTTCTTCTTATTATTGGTATTCTCGAACGAGTCGTACCCATCTACCGAGTCCGCCGAAGATGGTGTGGGCTGTGTGTTTGGAGGTTTAGGATATTTGGCGATTTCTGTTTGAGCCCCTCCGTTGACAAAGCCACGATGCGCAGACGTTGCAGCATGACCCTGTTGCTGGTAACGCCGGAGTATGCTTATCCCATCTTCCTCATCACTCTCTAGATCAATGCCCTCAATCTCATAGCCATCCTTGTTGTCTCCTTTGTATCCTGCCAACGGACGCTCAGCTCCCATAGCCCGGCCATTCGGTAGGAGGTTCGCTGTCCGACCGTTTGTGTAAGGAGATGACTCATTGAAGGGGAAGAGGAGTGGTTTTGGAGCTGGCGGTGCTGGTGGATATAGGATCGAGTCGGCTTGCTCAGGCGACAATCTGGATCGCAGCGACTTCTTAGGTCGGGGACGGATAGGTCGACCCGAATAGATGGGCGATGTGGTGTCGGTCATGAGCCCTGTTAAAGGGGCAGGAGGATATGTGGACCCTACTGTTGCTCCCAAGACCAAATCAGTCAGCTTGTTGAGAACAGAGTTGAACATGCTTTCCATCAGCCTAACGACAGAAAGCTGTAGCGGAGAGTGATATTGTCTGAGATGGAAGATTGTGGTATGGTTGAGAAAGTGTCACTGTAGTACGAAAGAGGCTTATTGTGTTGCCAATGTGAATGAGTGGAAGGTTCGTCTGGCGCGTGGAATCCTACCCATGACTCTTGTTGACGACCCTCTAACAGGGCAACTCCGGGCTTACAGGAAGCCCCCCGAGACCCCTTTCGTGTTCTTACTGCTTTCCCAATTCCTTTGCGACCGATTCTGCCCCTGGGGAATGGTGGTGGAATCGACACCGACAGACTGTAACTGTTAGCAGCTGGGACATGGCAGCTTCCTCATACAGCACAGCTTCTCTTCACATGCCTCTTCGTGCTCAACATCGAAGACTATTTGCCCGCCTTTAGCGAATAAAGAAAATGTCATACCAAATATCTAAGGCCCAACGTCGTAGAAGGTTTCGTCAAACGAAAGAGGCTGTCGTCATTGAGCCAGCAGGAATTTATGATATCTCAAGCTTGAGCTTGGCTTCATCAAGCTCGAACTTCGGTGACACTGAGCTCTCAACAATTGTAGCGAAGACAGTTAGTATATTTGATGTGCTGATTGCTGAACGACAATGGTAATCGATATCTCTGCATGGACCAACCCCTTTTAGATGACACCCACATATGCCGGGATCTACTGGGCTAAACCCTGGGACAACCCTTGGCATCATGTTGCTGTTGAAGATTATGTACTTCGTACATTGCATTTGCACTGCTCGAGGGCGGGAAACCTATCAACTGCGATCCTGTCTTTAGGTTGATTTGGCGTCCAAGAGCACCATATCATTCTTCAGCATCTTGCTATCAAGTAGCGAGAGCAGCCAATAGCGGAAGCAGCTTCAAAAATGCTTGTTCGGGCCTAGAAAACAAGCGAAGCTCGTGCTGGGCAGAACTTTCCCATTTGGTCACAGTTCAACGACTCCACTTCATGTAACTGTATATATTATTATATTTATTGTGTCATGAATTCAAGAGTCGACCTCGACTATGCTCATGCTCGTTTCGCACCCATCACCCGTCTTCTTGAGTTGCAGTCATCATTCTCCCCACCATCGATCATCAAGATGCTTTTGCAAAATGTATTATCGCAACCATGAAGCTCGACATACCCAAGTGTTGCGAACCTACACTCCTCACTGGTAACCGATCCAACGACATTTGACTCCCTCTTCTACGAAATCCATGGTTTTGCGAAATCAGATCCGCGAACCCTCAGTCTTCCATTCTATCACCTCTAAAGCCCTAAATCGCTTGGGGTACCGAATATGGGTCTAGTGCCTTAGCTTATCTCCGTGCTCATCGCCGAGGCGAAATGGACCCCAGAATTTGCGCGCTTCCTTCACCAGGCCGTTTGGCCGTGCATTGTCTCCTACCTACACCTTTACTCAGCTGCGTTGTCTTTCTGAGCAGTCTATGCACAGCTTGCCTTACGGCCTTCTTAAAGCTCACCATCAACCTTGAACAGAAGCTCGAGTTCGCCCCAAGGAAACACTGCCTCCCCCCTCCCTTCTTCGATTGAACCCGGCACAATCTGAGAAACAGATTACGATCACACTGAGAGAACCCTGAGCGAGATACGCCCTCAGATCAAGTATGAGTGCACCACAATAAAAGTATCGAGTCCATGATGTCTTCTCGACGATCCTTACGCGCGACCTCGAAGCCCAACCCATCCTCGCAGCAGCAGCAGTCCAATTCTTCCACCTCCTCTATCTCGCCAGATTGCGCGAACCCTAGCGCACGCTCTACACACATAGTCAACTCTCCACGAACCTCAGTTGCTCGAAGGTCACTGTCATCGGAGGAGGTTGAGGTTTCTGCTAAGCCACACTCGCGCAGGACGAGAAGCCAAGATGACGCCAAAGGCGAGCTGGTCGAGCCACCAGACGAAGACTACGACGAAGAGGGTGAGGAGGAGGTGACACGATGCATATGCGGCAACCTCGAATACCCTGGGATGCCCGTACTTCCTGGAGCCTCCATGGGTAACGGCAGGAATAATGGCGCAGGAGACTCAAACGCTCCACAGGAAGACACGGGAGGACTATTCATTCAATGCGACATCTGTAAGGTCTGGCAGCACGGTGGTTGTGTTGGCATTATGGACGAAGCCATGAGCCCCGAGGAGTACTTTTGTGAGCAGTGTCGCAAAGACTTGCACAAGATCACCATTTCTGCAATAGGGTATATAGCTCTAATCGAGTCTTACAAGCAATACTGACATGTCGAATAGGCAGAAGTACTCACGTTACTTGCCAGTGCAAGAATCGACCTCCTCCAAAGCATCCCCCATCCCTCCCGCGCAAGACACCAAGAAGTCGAAGGACAGCAGAAAAGCTCGCGCGAATGCTGAAGCGCTCGCAGGCAAACGCCGCTCAACGATGAATAGTCGTGATTCGGCCTATGATGAAGCCGAACAGCTTAGAAGAGCCATTGAAGAGAGCAAGAAGGAGGCTGGAGCTCCAGGCGCAGAAGGCAGCACACGCCGCGGCAAAAGAAGCCGCAGCGACAGCGAACAGTAGGGCTCTACTACCTAACAATGGGAATCCAACCTGTCTGACTGAATGCTTGTGCTTAGAGGGAAAGAAGACAACACTAAACGCCAGCGAACCTTGGGACCCTCATCCTCTCCATCCGACAGCAAGACCCTCGTTCTGAACGCGAATTCCGAGGACGAGGACGAGAAAGCCCCCAAAACGGACGGCGCCAACAAGATACGCGGTGCCGCAGCACGAAACCACCGAGCCAAAGAACTTCGCGAACGAGAAGCGGCGCAGCAGCGCGAGCAAGAACGAGCAAACGCGGCTGGTAGGCGAAAAGCCCGCTCCGAACGGCGACGAGGCGAAGGTTAGGACCTCCGCTCCAATACCAAGTGTCCGACCAAGCTGAACCCCAACCACCAGATTCCGATCCCTCAGAGGAGCCCCTCTCCCGCACAACCTCCAACAAAGATCCCCCACGACCTTCACCCGCTCCCCCCAAACCCTCTCACAAAAAGACCGGTCGTCCACCCGCCCGCCGCGGCCGCATCGGACGAAACCAATACACGAAAGACCGCGACCCTCCTCCCGCCGCCGACCCACCCACCTCACCCGTTCCCTCGAATGCCAACGGCGCAGATGAAGTGCCACCACCTGTCAACGGGACTAGCTCGCATCACAACCCCAACATCAAAAACGGAAACCCCAAAGACACCGAGAAGCCGCGCCCGAAGCACCTCAACCCAAACCGAACAACCATGAACGACATGAAACGCCGCGTCGCCGCCATCCTAGACTTCATCTCGCACACGCAGGTCGAGATGGCGGCGCACAGTGATTCCACGAACACGCAGTCCAGCAACCCCACGCCACCGGACAGTGGCGCCAGTTCGAACGGGAAGGAAGCAGAAGGCAGCGGAGGGGTGATGCTGCAGAAGCTGCTCGAAGGCCAGCGGATACTGAATGAGGAAGGTGGGGAGGGGTTTGCAACGTTGAGCAGTGTGGAGATGATGGAGGTGTTGACGAGGCGGTTGATGCACTGGCAGGGGGAGTATGGGAAGGTGGGGGAGAAATGATGGAGGAGAATTAGCTAAAAGGTGGGATTGGGATGGTTCTTGTTGAGCGACATCAGGCCGTTTCGATTGCGATGTCCTGCAATGATGCGGCGGAGATGGGGAAAAGGCGTGAGCTTGCTTCGCGGATTGGGATTATTGTGGATATGGCGGAGGACATCTCTCTGGCTTGGTGATGCTGCAATGGTACTACGACTGAAGTGATTCAAATTCGTGCTATCTTACAAGGTTGAGGGTAGTCGTAGTATGTCATCGAAAATGGATGATTCCAAGCATGCATTGGTTCCGTCCTGAAAAGTCCGGCAAAGCGTATGAGTACCATGCTACCATCGGCAATCGGAATGGCATCTTGCACGCAGACTTGGGGGGCATCAATCACAATCACTGAGAAGCGTGGGTATCAGGAAGATTTTTATTATTATGCTCAGCTACTGCTATCAATCGTCCCAGCTCTTCCCATTGCTCGGTATTTTCAAGACTCCCGTGTGAGTGTTCCAGTACTATTACGAAGGCAAGCCTCGAATTATTGTTCGTCCAGTGCACATCCTGTCATTTGCTCCTTTCCGCCGATGCTGACCTTGTATTCTCTCGGTCTCTTTCGTGAAAAGGCTGTTCACTCTGGCCTCTGGTTGGGTATCATTGCATGCTTCTTCACCAACTCCATGCTATGCATGACGTAATAAACAAGAAATGCATGAGATTGCTGGAAAGATGTAGAACAGTGACATAGTAATGCCTGAGGGTTGATGAAAATCAACGTACAAAGACCGTCTGTCAAGGATGCATACGGTGGCGGTGGTGTAGCGACATTACACACGAGGGTCTACAAGGGCAAAACCTTGGTGTTGTCTCCAAGGAATTTTGAGCGGTACGCGGTGATTTCTGCAGCCACGGTATTGAAGTCTTTGACATTTCTGGCACGTATGTCGCGGATGACCTCTCGAAGGCCTCTGCTGTATGCGTCTTGCTCCTCGTGGGAGAGTTTTGGAGCGGCTCCTAGTTGTACAAGGATCATATCATCTAAAAAAGGTTAGGACCCTACGTTAGCTCTGGACTTTCTAAAGAGAGCGACTTAGATGTCGTAAGGGTGCAACATTGGGACACCGGCTGGGAAAAGAAAAACGGCAACCATAACGTCACCAGCTGCTTGACTTCTTTCTACGCACCACTCAACTTCACACGATGCAAATGCTGATACTGGCAAGAATCATCGTTGCATGTGCCTGACGTTTCATAAGGACAAATGGGCTTATCAGGGTCGATGTCATGGCTGTATGTTAGAGATCGGAAACCGTCTACTACGTTGATAGGGTAGGTAGGATGGTAACGGTACGACTTGAAATATTTGAGTGGGCTTTCATATGGAATGAAGTGGTTGGGTCGTTCGTCGAGCTGTGGTTCCGCCTGCTTACGCCATCAGTACCTGGGCAACCAAGAAGGAGAAATCTGACCGTTTGCTTCGACTGAAGATCGGCAGCCTGGGCCATGATCTCCAGTGGGCCTTTGAAGTTTGAGTCTGTTGGTTGACGTTGATCTGTAGAGTAAGCATGTTCATCGCTACGAGCCACATATTTGGTGAATTTCGGGTCTACTATGTCCTTGCTTGTCGCTCTTGAGACAATATCTACGGGCGAGACAGGCTCTGGCGGTTCGTAGTCATCAGAATCATCGATAATATTAGGGGGAGGTGAATGGCTAGGAGGAGGAGTCGATATCCTGCCTGCACTACCAGCTTCCATCGTAAGATTGCTGGCGGCTTCTGATTCTTGTGGTACTTGTACGGTATCATCTGCCTGGGCGGCTGATGCATCTTGGGCTGCGAGCATTGGAAGCTGAGATGTTTCTTGACGTGTACTGACCTCAGATGGCAAAGCTGATTTGGTTCCAGGGATAGGATGCGGCTCGTAGATGTCCTCGTGATCCGATATCTCTGCTTCCGTTTGTTGCATTACAAGAGACTCGGGACTGTATTCAGTAATTTCACCTTCATCGATATCGCTCCGAGATATGTCCATTGTGTCTTCTGGCAGCTCACCATCGGATGGCTGACCATTACTGGATGTCGATGTTTCCTCCTCTGTTTGACGAAGACCCTCAGACGGCGGTACGCCATTACGTGGAGGACTCGATGCGCTCGCATCACTAGCTAATTTGTCGGGAACGGCTTTGGGCGAATCTACGGAGATATGCGCGTCTGCAATAACGCATACAGGTGAGAATCCACCCAGTGCTTGTAGTGGCTGTGTTTGGCGCCTGTGGCCCGTAGAAGCCAACATTGTGGGGTATGAACTTACCTGCGCTCCCTTTACTACTGCCTTCATCTTCCTCGATATCGAGGATATCACCAGTCGTGCGCCCAGGCGATCCACTCAGTGGAGTCTGTAAGTAATTCAGCTCCTCCACAAGATCTCTTCTGCCTTTGATACCACGCTCGAGCTCCGTTTCAAGTTCCTGAATCTGCCGCCTTAGGTGCTGAAGTTTCTGCTCGGTCTTTTCGACTTCAGCATCCAAGATAGGAAGGCCGGCCTCGATTGCTGCTCTTCGCTCTTGTTTCTGTTGCCTCCCCGCTTCGATTGCTATTTCTGAAGATCGTTGTTGCTCCGCATCATGCCCAGCGAGCTTAATCTCGCTCGACCTCTGCTGCTCGAGTTCGTTGATTCGCTGTGCTTCAAGACGCTTCGCTCGTTCTGCTTCTGATTTTTGACTTTGCCGTTCTTCGAGCTCTCTAACTTGCTGCTGTTCGATCGCGATCTGTTGCGTCCCGAGCCCTTCCCCACCCGCAGTTTCAACCTCATTCAGTCGGTGTTCTTCTGCGTCCAATAGCCGCTGCATCTCAACAGTCTTTTCACGTTGTTCCTCTAATACACTGATTTGGTCTACTAGGAGTAGCCGTTCCTTTTCTTGGGCATTATGCGCTTCTGCAGCAGCGACATTGGGAACTTCCTGATCCGTCTGTTGTTTCCTTGCAGCTAGAGGTGCGTCGGCAACAAGAGCGGTCTGAGACTGCTCGTCCACATCCGACACATCTTTGCCGGCTTTTGGTGGCGATGATCTGACCCTGGTTATACTTGGGGTATGTGCGCGGCTGTACGACTGCTTGGCCTTCCTTCGTTGCTCTAGCTCTGCAATCTTTCTGTTCATCAACTCAATTTCTTTTTCCTTCCATCGAAGGCCGTCCAACTCAGTACCTTTCCCAGGAGTTGATGGAAGTGGTGGTGTCGCAAGGGCGGAACCCTGACATTGTCTGGTGAACACCGAACCTCTTCTATCAAGCTTTAAAGAGCCCTTCTGTTGCAAGCTGGGAATACCTATCGATTTCGAGTTGATATTTCCATACAGATCTTGATCGGTGTCAGCATCCATGTCAACATCCATGTCAACATCGTGGTCCACAGCGTCATCGAAGGCCTCGTCCTCGCTGACTTCGATCACGACACCTTTGTCTTCGCTCAATCCAAGATGTCGTTTTAGTCGTGTTGTCGGTGGTTCGATGAAGTCAGAAGCCTTTTGTCGCTTCCTGGAAGTATTGACGATTTCTGTGCTTGGGGAGCTCACACTCGCCATTTCAATAGTCTTTGTTGTCTTCATTGGCGCTGTAGAGCTTGCCAAAAGTTGACTTGAGAAGCCTGCAGAAGGCAAAGGCTCTGCGAATGCAGCAATGGCTACAGGCTGAGAGATAGGAAGGGTCTGAGAAGTAGAAGGTATGGACGACTGAGATGGCTGTGGGATAGCAGGAAGGCTCGCAGATGGTCCGCTGGACATGAAAAGACCTGGGAGATTGAACAAAGACTTGCCAGAGACCGGAGAAAAAAAGGAACTTTGAGAAGAAGCAGCTGATGGTGCTTTTGTTGAAGCAGGTACTACTGACTTCTCCGATGACAGCCTCAGGGCAGGCGTAAATTCAGGGGGCGGAAGAGATTCAACAGCAGTAAAGTTGTTATGACGTTCAGCCTGGTCCTTGCGCTGTTCATTGTCTCGACTTCGTAGTGCCTCCATCTTCTGTCGGGCGAGCTCGGTTTGCGCTCTCTTCTTCGCTTGCGCATCTGCCTGATCGACAGGTTTGATAGGAGCATTTTCTGTAGCCTCTTCTTTCTGGCTTCCCATACCTACGTTACCTCCTGTGCTTTGCACCTGCCTGGGAAGGACCACCTCATCTTGTGCTTTCTGAGGGTCGTTGTTGGCCAGAGCAATTTCCTGCTGTGTTCCCGGTGCCATAGACGTTCCACTCAACTGTAATGAGCTGGGCCCTGTGCTCGCATCATGTTGAGGTGGTAAATTGATTACGTCATTACGATCCAGGACTGGAGTGGTTTTGCTCGCTTTGGCTGCAAGCATTCGTGCGATATAGCCTTTGCGATCAAAGGCTTTCTCATTAGATTTGGCTGCATTGGCTTTACCTAAGCCAATCGTTGAAGTAAGCACTTCGTTGCTTGACGCTGCAACCAGAGCAGTCAGAGCCGTGGTACGAGAGTCGGAAATCGTAGGATTCACCGATTCTGTGACCACATCGACTTGTGCGGTAGGCTCGAAGACACTGCCGTTCACAGCTGAGACGTTCTTTGATGACTTTTTCGGCACGGAATCAGGGGGAGTGTTACAAAGTTTTTCTGGAAGTGCATTGAGCTCTCCAGATTCGGTCTTCTTGCCGCTCCGTTGCTTTCTAGGGCGAGTATCATGAACAGATGCAGCTGCGAGTTGACTTGGACTAATCCATATCCCTATTTCATGATACAGCCGTTGAAGAGAGGCGGCAGTTAGCTCATCATCGACAATCTCTGCCGCAACGTCAAGAAAAGAAATTCTGTTCTCTGCGAGTTCGCGTAGTGCTTTCCTGGCAACGTCACGTCCGGTTTCTCTCCCTCCATTCTTGTGCTCATCCGGACGACCAGGAGAAAGCGGAGGTAGAGCCATCGATGACGATGTAGGCTTTGTTCTTCCTGCTATGTTTCTGTCACTTAGCTCTCCCTCCTCGAGATCGGACGCAGCGGAAGCTGCAGCCATTGGCGCATCTCGAACCAACATGGCTGGAGATAGTGGTGGCTCGGGCAGGCTATTGCTGGAGGGTGGTAAACCACTACACTGTGATCCGACCTGAGCTGAGCTGGAGTCTTTGTTCTTCACATGTTGTAGAGGTGGAAGTGAATGAGATATGGCGGGTTGTTGCAGGGTTGGTATAGGTAGTGAAGACGGTAGCTGACCTGCGCCATTCGAAGACTGGCCGAAGCCTGGACCCAGCGGAGGCTTCACAACTGTGTTGGTAGCCGTAGGAGTGCTTATGCCTTGCCTGTTGGTGCTAAACGAATGTGCATTGTTGTAGTGAGGTGGATGCGAGCTGCCCGGCTGGCCGTGTTCCGGGAAACCGGTATTCTGTATATGCTGATAAGGATACTGAGGATCGCCAGCATACGGGGCATAGGGCATGTTGGAGTTGAATGTCATCGGTAGGGGAGGTGGCGAAGGAGGAAGAGGATAGTTAGACATTATGAATAAAGGGTCTGTAGAACCCTGCAATTCCAGGACGTAATTCTTGTCAGTGGCTGCGTGTCAGTCGAGACATGAGCTGCGGATAGAGCGTGAAGAGGTGAAATGTAGACGACAACACCTCGAGTAAGTGAGGTAAGGAGAAGCTACAAGACTAATGAACGCGGGCACAGCGTCGCGGCTGCTAATATCGTGTCCTGTCGAGGGCGACCTTACGGAAAGAGCAGTGCTGAAGGAGTGCAGACCAGACAAGGAAGGAACACGACGCGGCGTTTAGAGGTGCCAAGTGTAATAATAAGGATCACGGAAAGTCTGAGGTGGAAAATGTCGAAGACCGAGCTCACCCTCTCGCTTAGCTAGCTCAACTAGCAGGGGTCTCGGCGCGGCAAGTGCAACTAATCGAAAAACGCGATCACCCGTAAACAAAGTAATAAACATACGAACCTTCTGGAGATGTACCTTTCTGAGGTGGGCGACTTGGATTGGCTACGTTGGGCGGAAACTACAAAAGTCTCCTTTGTCATTTGAAGCGCTTCGTTTCTACTTGCGATTCGCCTTCTGTGCTAGACAGCATGTCACTCGTTGGTCGTTCTTGGTAATCCATTTGTTACGTTGGAGACATTGGCGCAAGATTTACTTTAACAAAGATGTCATCGACAGCGACTGGGGGCCCACGATGGCGCAACAATCCATTCAACAGAGACTCCGCATCCCCGTCCCCAGGTCCTTCGCTACCAACCGCAAGGCCAATGTCCGCTGTTTTGACCCCGTCGCCCGGGGCGCCGAAGTCCGCTGGTCACAATCGCAACCAATCCTTCTCACCATTAAGCGGCTCTAACCTTGCGCCGGCGCGGACAATCCTGCAGAGATCGATATCTACTCGAAGTAGCCATCAGTCTTCGAGCACCTTCACGCCTAAATTCATCAAAACCCAAGAGCAACAAGGTGGGGAAAAGCATGTCGGAGGTATAGAGGGAGAGAATGACTTCTCTGGGAAGCGATTTGTCTGGCTACGAGATCCGCAAACAGCTTTCCTGAAAGGATGGATTGTCGAGGATCTGGAAGGCGGACGAATATTGGTACAGTGTGATGACGGCAGCGTAAGGGTTTCCAGGTATTGAAAGGCTGGATAGTATCACTAATTGACTTTAGCAACGCGAAGTCGACCTTGAAAGCATTGACAAGGTCAATCCGGCTAAATTCGACAAGGCAGACGACATGGCCGAGCTAACCCATCTCAATGAAGCCTCTGTGGTACATAACCTCCACATGAGGTATCAAGCGGATCTAATCTACGTATGTCTACCCTTCATCTTGTGAGTGGATTGAGTGCTAATCAAGCATAGACGTATTCCGGATTGTTCCTTGTTACCGTTAACCCTTACTGCCCGCTGCCAATATACACCAATGAAGATATGAAAATGTACCGAGGTCGGAGCCGGGATGAAACCAAACCACACATTTTCGCCATGGCGGATGGTGCCTTTCGCAGCCTGGTTGACGAGGGAGAGAACCAGAGTATATTGGTCACGTGGGTGTAATTTTCCTTGGTTGCAGAATTCCTGCTAAAGGATCATACAGTGGTGAATCAGGCGCTGGCAAGACAGAGAATACGAAGAAGGTCATTCAATACCTTGCCGCTGTAGCTACCTCAGAATCCCCCACGGCGAGGTCAGAAGCACGCCAATTTTCGAACCTGTCACAGCAGATATTGAGAGCCAACCCCATTCTAGAAGCTTTCGGCAACGCACAGACAGTACGAAATAACAACTCATCGCGATTCGGCAAATTCATTCGTATAGAGTTCACTAGGGCTGGCCAGATTGCAGGTGCTTTCATCGACTGGTACCTACTTGAGAAGTCACGCGTGGTCAAGCTGAACGCCAACGAGAGGAACTATCACATTTTCTATCAGCTGCTCTGTGGTGCCGATCGCCGCATGAAGGAGGATTTTCTGATCGCAGGCCTCGGCGTGGAAGACTTCGTTTACACAAGAGACGGCAACGACGCAATTGCCGGAGTATCTGATACTAATGAATGGGCGTCATTAATCGAAGCTTTCCACGTTATGGGCTTCTCTGACAAGGAGCAGACTTCGGTACTTCGTACTGTTGCGGCTGTACTGCTCCTAGGGAACGTTACTGTAATGAAAGAAAGCTCCAGAGCAGATCAAGCCGCTCTCACCGCATCTGCTTATACGGAGGCGACAAAGGCTTGTCAATTACTCGGGATTGAGACAGATCATTTCATTCGAGCCCTCCTTCATCCCAAGGTCAAAGCTGGAAGAGAGTGGGTTGAGAAGGTGCAAACCCCAGAACAGGTTCGATCTGCGCTCGACGCATTGTCCAAAGGCATTTACGAGCGTGCCTTCGGAGATCTAGTCACCCGGATCAACCGCCAACTGGACAGAAACGGCATGGGTGCAGAGGATTCTCACTTCATCGGGGTTCTCGATATTGCTGGGTTCGAGATCTTCGAAGAAAACAATTTCGAGCAGCTTTGCATCAATTACACCAATGAAAAGCTTCAGCAATTCTTCAACCATCATATGTTCGTATTGGAGCAAGAGGAATACGCTCGGGAACAGATCGAATGGAAGTTCATCGACTTTGGGAAAGACCTCCAGCCCACGATTGACTTGATCGAGCTGCCAAATCCTATTGGCATATTCTCATGTTTGGATGAGGATTCTGTGATGCCAAAGGCTACCGACAAATCATTCACAGACAAGATGCACTCTTTATGGGAAAGGAAAACACCCAAATACCGAGCGTCCCGCCTCTCACAGGGGTTTGTGCTGACCCATTACGCAGCAGAGGTTGAGTACTCTACAGACGGATGGCTTGAGAAGAACAAAGATCCTCTAAATGATAATATTACGCGACTACTGGCTGCTTCGAAAGACAGACAAGTGTCCTCACTCTTTGCGGACTGCGTGGATCCAGACGACAACAGTGCAGTGACAAGGAGTCGGGTCAAGAGAGGACTTTTTAGGACGGTCGCGCAAAGACACAAAGAGCAGTTGTCAAGCTTGATGAAGCAACTTCACTCAACCCATCCGCATTTTGTGCGCTGTATCCTACCAAACCATAAGAAGAGGCCAAAGCAATTTAGTGCTCCACTCGTACTCGACCAGCTCCGTTGTAATGGTGTATTGGAGGGCATAAGGATTGCTCGGACAGGCTTCCCCAACAGATTGCCATTCCCCGAATTCCGCCAACGTTATGAAGTTCTCTGCCGTAACATACCGAAGGGCTACATCGAGGGACAGGCAGCAGCTCAGCTCATGCTAGAGAAATTAGATCTTGATAGAGCCTTGTACAGAGTGGGTCTGACGAAAGTCTTCTTCAGGGCTGGCGTCCTCGCGGAGCTCGAGGAGCAACGTGATACTCTGATACGTGAGATCATGTCAAGATTTCAATCAGTAGCCCGTGGCTTCGTACAGCGGCGAAGCGCAAGCAAACGCCTTTACCGTGCTGAAGCTAGTCGTATCATACAGCGCAATTTCCAGGTGTATCTCGATCTCTGCAACAACCCCTGGTGGCGACTCTTTGTCCGGATGAAGCCACTATTGGGTGCCACGAGGACTGCTGGGGAAGTCAAGAGGCGGGATGAGATGATCCAGAAGCTTGAGTCGAAGATACAGCAAGAAAATAACGATCGACAAAGGCTCGAAGACGAACGGCGGCGCGCAGATACCGAGGTCCAACGAATTCAACAGACTTTGGAAAGCGAGCGTTCTCTTGCCCTCGATAAAGAAGAGATCTTCAAGCGCTTGCAGCAAAGAGAGACAGAATTGACGGAGAAGCTGGCTGGCGCTATTGAGGATCAAGAGGGGCTAGAGAACCAAGTCGACGACTTGATCGAGGCCAAAAGAAAGATCGCAGAGCAAGCCGACAAATGGCGAGGTCAATTGGAACAGGCGGGTCAGATCATTGCTAGGTTAGAGGCCGATAAGAAAGATCTAATTGACCAAGCTACGGAGCTCGAAGATCAGATCCGCGAAGTGGAGAAGACCCGGACAGTCAGATACGACATGCAAGAGCGTCTGATGAAGGACAACAAGGTGTTGGAAAGTCAGCTGCAACTCCAACAGAGAAAGGTGGCAGATCTTGAAAGTAAATTGTTGAAGACCGATCAAGATCTCGACATTAAGCTTGCAGACACTACGAAGGATTTGAATTCATCCCGTATCCAGGTCAGACATCTCCTGGAAGAGAACCGTCAGACTCGACAACAGCTCAATGATCTGTCCTCAACATCGACTGGGTATGAAGACCTCGTTCGACGGAAGGAAAGTGAGATTGCGACATTGAAAGCGGACCAGAGGCGGCAAGATGCAGAACTCAAGGCTTCAGAATTGGAAAAGGGCACGCTTAATACCAGACACAACAATATTCAGAACCGTCTCAGAGAAATCCAATTCGAGGTGGACGCCGCAAGATCGCAGAAAGCACAGCTTGAAAGAGAAGCTGCCGACGCGAAGAACCTGCTGAACGCGAAGCTCTCAGAAGACGCTCAGGCAGGCAATAGCCGTAGGATGTTGGACGATCAAATCAAAGACCTAAAATCCCAACTATTCGAGGTGCAGGCTGAGCTCAGCCGCGAGCGCCAATCACGAGATGATGTGCAGATGCTGAGTGACCACAAATTGAAGACTTTGAAAGAAGAGTACGACAATCTGAACGAATCCAAAATTACAATCGAGAAGGAACTCTATGTGCAGCAAGACACACTCCGCCGCGCCGTGGAGGCCCGCACCACCGCCGAGAAGAATCGCAAGGATTTGCAAGTGGAACTCAAGAAATTACGAGAGCGATTTCTGGAACTTGAAGCTTCGAGACTACAGGCCGATGAAGCAATGGAACGCAGCATATCCCGGCAGTCGAACGAGCGACAGGCTAGCCTACGAAAAGACCTGGAGAACGTGACTCGACGACTGGATGAGACGGAAGGTGAGAGAGATCGCTTGAATGACGAGGTTCACCGGTTGAACAATGTGATTGCGGACTCTGAAAACTTCCGTCTGCATCACGACCAGCATAAGGAGCGTATCGAACGAGAACTCGTGACTATCAAAGGACGCCTGACGGCTTCTGAGAACGACAATCGCGCTTTGCTAAATAAGGTACAACAGAAGAATCTGGATATCGCGCGATCAAATTCCAGAGTTGGCGACTCTCAGCGATCTAAACTGACACAATTGCAAGGGGAGAAGACGAAGCTCGACGATGAAAATAAAAAGCTTTTCCGCCAATGCAATGATGCCCAGGTAACAATCGCAACTCTAGAGAAGCAAAAGGAAAAGCTCGCGCTAAGTCTTGAGGACCTTAATCACGAGGTTTCTCGGGAGCATATGATATCGCGGAGTGCTGAAAAATCGTTCTCGACACTCAACGTGCAGCTTACAGAGGCTAATCGGAACCTGGAAAATGAAAAGCAATTAAGGAGTCAGGCTCAAGCGAATACCAGAAAGATCCAAGGCTCCCTTGAGAGTGCCAATGCAGAGATAGAAGAGAGCCGCCGACAGCTTGTGCTCTTGCAGAAGGTCTTCAATCCGCAAGCGAAGGACGCAACGCCGACATGGGAGACTATAGCACCACGTCTTCCTGCCTATGTAGAATTGGCGTCGCAGTTAGAAGCATCTCAACAGGCTGCTCGTGTGACAGGAGAGAGATGGGCTCGCGCTGAAACTCAAGTCTCTGAGCTGAGGCGAAGGCTCGAAGACGAAGTTGCCGAAGCAGACAACCGACACTCCAATTCCAAGCGCCAACTTCTCGAAGAATTGAATCAGAACACCCTTCCGACGCGAAAGTCGCCCAAGCATCTTCGCAAAGGGTCAGATCTGAAGCCATATTCGAATACATCGACACCGGATCGGAGGCGCATCAGCAATCCCACAAATGATTCCGGCAGGTCTGATCGAACTGTAGACACAGTTGCCTACAACAAGCGAATGGATCTCGCCGGCGAATTGGAAATGGTCCAGAATCAGCTGCAGATGACGGAAATGCAGAATCGCCACTTACAGAGCCAGCTTGGACGGATGACACCACTCAAAGATTCTTGGCAAGATGATAGCCCATCTGTAAGGCGAGTGCAGAAGCTCGAAAGGGAGAACAACCGCCTTCATGATCGACTTGACGATTCTGCAAAGAAGGTCTCGGCGCTTGAGCGGAGTCTACACGCGGGAGAACTCTCACTTCGAGATGTGCAATCGCAGTCGCACGAAGAGCTTTACGACTTCATCAACTCTCGAGAGGACTCTAGAAGGTCGCTGCTCGAGGCACACAATAATACCGTGGCAGAGCTGGCAGAAGCCAAGTCTCAGTTTGACAACTTTAAACGCGGCAGAGCATCCATGGAGGTCGAGCTTCGAGATGCGCGTTCCGAGCTTCGAGAGGTTGTGGCAGCAAACGAGCACCAAGTCGCAAGTCGTAACCAATTATCACAAGAATTCTCGGATCTCCAAATCAGGCTCGACGCGGAAACCTCTAAAGCTCTAGATGCCTCCTCAAGCTTGACCATGTACAAGCGAAGGGCTGACGAGTATTTCAGCAAATTGGAGCAGGCTGAGATTGCAGTACTCAAAGCCTCCCGTGCAGAGCAATCTGCGAAGGCCCAAGCCCGGGAAATGGAAGACAATTGTGCGAACATCATGGCTGAGCGCAAGGACATGGACGCAGCGGTCGAGGATCTACAGAGACGTAACCAACAAAACGAGGAGAAAATCGAAGATCTTTCCGCAGACCTTGAAGGAGCCCTTCAGGCTAAGAAACGTCTTCAGCATGAACTTGAGGACTATCGGGGCCAGCGGGCCATGGACATCGAGGACAAAGAGACTTCCATGGAGCAAACTCGGAAGAAATACCAGAACGAGTTCTCGTCGCTGACCAACGAGCTAGAAATCGAAAGGGAGAACGTTATCCATGCTCGTTCTGAGAACACTCGTCTCCGTGACGATCTGGAAGAGCTAGGATCGAAATGGGATGATGAAGTCCTCAACAGCTCGACTTGGGCCAAAGAGAAGTCCCGGCTGGAGATGACCTTGCAGGATTTGTCTTCCAGCAGAGAAGAAGCCATCGATGCGCATAACGATGCCCAAGGCAAGATCGTCTCTTTACTCTCGCAAGTGCGTAATCTGCGTACATCGGTCGACGACGTCGCAGCGGAGCGCGACATGCTTCAAAAAGAGAAGCGAAGTGTTGAGGCCCGTCTCACCGAGGCAGGCGATCGACTCGAGGATCTCGCTCGTGGCGAAAGCCCGTCGATGCGCAATGCAGCTGGCATGGACCGGCAGCTACTCGATCTGAAGTCAAGCTTAGCAAAGCATGAAGATATCGCCGCAGCAGCAGTGGACAAGATGCGGAGAGCTGAAGCACTGACTACGGAGATACAAAAGGATGTTGTCGCTGAAAGAGAAACGACCGTGACTCTGCACAAGGAAAAAGCAGCATTGGAGAAGAACGTCAAAGACCTGCAGGGCCGCGTGGTCGAGCTCGAGACCAAAGGCTACTCCAGCGCCAGCCAGGACGTGCGCTTCATGACGGGCAGGGTCAAGGAGGTATGTTCCCATTGCTATTCTTCTTACACACCGGTATGATATTGACCACCCCTACCTAGCTCGAGTCCCAACTCGAAAGCCAAGAAGCCACCCACGCCTCGTCCCTGCGCTCCGTCCGCACCAACGACCGCACCGTGCGCGACCTCCAAGCGCAGATCAGCCGCCGCGAGAAGCAAGCCCAGCAGCTCTCCGACGATGTCTCCAAAGGCCGCGACAAGATCGGGCGCTTGCTGCAGACGATCGATGAGCTGCAGGCCGAGGAGACAAGGACCCAGCTTGCGGCGAAGAGAGCTGAGAGGGATCTGAGAGAGGAGAAGGAGAAGGGGTTGAGGCTGGAGAGGGAGCTGGAGGGGTGGAAGGGGCTAAGGATGAGGAGATCGAGTGGGCAGGATTGGGGGGGTGGGAGTGTGAGGGGTTCGTCGAGGAGGGACAGTGGGAATCTGTCGGGGTTGGGGCGGATGGAGAGTAATAGTAAAGGGTTTCTGTGAGAATGTGGTGCTCAGGTCCATAGGCGTTGGTGGGTTCTTGGGTGGTTTGCGTTTCTGGGGCATTTCTAGGTGTTTGGCCGCAACGCAGTCGGTTTCATGGTAGGCTACGCGCTGTAGATATCAGTTTCAGGAGCTGTACAAATTCAGGCTGGAGCAGCATTCTGCAGTCGAGATGTTCTTGAGACTGGATCCATGGATGTTATTGCTTTGGCGCCTTACTCAAATCCTCCACCTCCACGGAATGCTTATCCAAACTCTCATACCATTGAATCAGGCTCCCGATCAAGAAAGCCCAACCCCCCCAAAACGTCGCCAGACTCGACTCATACAGCGCCCCACTGTTTCCATACGCCGGCCCGAGCGCCCCACACAGCGTGAAGCCAAACGCGCCCACCAGGTTCCAGAAGCCGATGTGCCACCCCAGCACCCCGAACGCGGGGCGGTACCATGTTTGTTGGGTTTCGAGCATGAACAGCATGCCGGAGACGATGAAGCCGGTGCCGCCGACGATCTGCGGGGCCCAGAAGATGCCGTCGAGGGCGCGCTGGGAGAGGCGGTTGTTGATGCCGGGGAGGGCGGTGAAGCCGGAGATCCAGAAGATGGTGGCGCCGAGGAATTGGGCGAGGGAGGCGAGGAAGCCGAGTTCGTGGAAGTAGTGCGTGCGGAGGAGGGGGAGGGAGGGGAACCAGACCCAGGAGTGGGGGGACGGGGTGGGAGGGGAGGGGGTGCTGGTGGGGTCTTGGTTCGAGGGTTGGCTGGCGTGGGAGCCGTTGAGGGAGAGGGAGGTAGATGGGTGGACTGGAGGTCGTTAGTATGAATGGGAAGATGCAAGGACATACAGGGGTGGCGGAGGTCATGCTTTGCTTGCGATTGGAAACACGACTTGGCGATTGAACGACTTTGGGCGTTTGACTGCCGCTAGGTCGTCTGGTCGTGGTTCCCTCTTGCAGCCAAATATGACCCCAATTTCGCATATTTATGGACTCACCATCGCTCTTGCCCAACAGGTTTCTCTTGTTGTTGTGGTGATGTGAGCATGACCCTTTGTCCGGGCGCACTCTTGTAGTTCCTCCCTCCTGGCCTTCTATCAATTTCTCGAACGCCCACCCAAAGCATCCCGAGCGGTTTTCGTTCATAGCCTCGAGCATCAATAACACACTTCCAATTTCGAAGACAGTCGCGCCGATGAATGCCGTAATGCCTCCTGCGTACAAAGACTCGTTATTGAACTCAGTGCTGGGCTGGGCCAGAGGCAGGTAGGCAAAGAATGAATTGATGACCCAAACCACGGACCCGAGGGTAAAGATTGTTGCGACGAGCCAGGAGACGTCCCAGTATGGGTATTGCGTTGCCATGCGCAGTATGCCCTTTGCCACTTCACGCAGAGCATTAGTCGGCCTGGGAGTTATGTATCTACCCGACGTGACGGTAGAGGCCTGCACCACGGGGGCATGGCGGCCTTTGCGATTGTCACGCGATCGCCATTTGAATTCGATGTCGGAGGCGAATTGTTCATCCTTGGTAGGCTCTGCTTTTTCCTCGTCGGAGCCAGTTGTGCTTGAGGTCTGCTTGCTGGGTAAAGCAGTGTGTCTGAAGTGGGCACGGGTCGGGTTCAGGAAGGAGAAAGGGCCGCCGAGGTGGTGGTCGTGGAGTAGGACCGCGTCCTGTTGTTGGAAAGGCTCACGAGACGGGTGGAATGACTTGTTTCGCGACATGCTGTATGACACCGCTCGATGGTTCTTTGTTTCTGCGCATATCAACGTGATATTACAGCAATCCTGAAATCTTGTGTGCCCTTATATCCTGGATGGGGAGGGTGTAGAGCTCAAAAATGCCATACCCCTCTGCAAGCCAGAAAAGCTTAGCATACAGGCTCGGGCGACCGGCCCGATCAAGCGCTCTTGCAGGCTTGAGGCTTGCGTTAGTGCAATAATTGTGCTGATGCACGGTGACGACTCTGATAATCATCAATCATATCTTCTGGAGGTCCTTTCGCAAATTATGCCGCCGTCGACAAGTATACTTTATGATCACCATCTCTATTGTACGATGCCTGATTGGTCAGTCAATCAAGACATCCCATGGGCGGCAGCGCTTGCGGCGTCAATCAAGGCATCGGTTACGCACCTCAAGGAATATGGTGTGCAGGCATGGCCAGGCCTGGTACCGGTTTTAATGAGGGTATCAGGGGGGTATTCAGTGGCAAAAGCCTGATGTATCGATGGTGTTCCCGAGTCAGCCGGTGTCAATTCTGTCAGCGGTCCCTCGGATCAAGTAAGGTACCAATTACTTTAGGCACACCAAATCCGACAGTGCGATTCTGCTTTTCCCCGCGTCGCAACGCCCCAAGCCCAGGTTGCCATGAACGGCCAATGGACTAAATCAGGTGCTGAGGGCCGCCATGGGGACGACCTTTACTATGATGTTGGCACAGCCGTCAACGCCGACTATCACCAAAAACAGTACGTCCTCGAGCCTTGTGGGCACGATAGCAGGCCGGTGATGTGTAATCCCGGCTGCAGTGGAGATACAAGGTAGGTATTGCGGAGTCGTTCATTGCTGCGACGCGGATGACAGAGTATCAAAGCCGAAAGCATTTGTGCTCTGACCATTCGGGCCACTGATGTAGCATTCGAGGTGTATTGACGAATGGATCCGATCTCGCTGTAGAGTTCATGTAGCCTCTCCAGAATCCTTTGCGATGTTCATGCCCCTATTGATCGTCTCACTGCATATGAACGTTCACGATATCCGTGTGCTTCGACCGAACGCATCCAGGTGCTGTAGTCGTGCTTCGTCTTAGAATCGAGTAGTGACACTGTCGTTCGCACATTGTTGCACAGGATTGGCTCTGGTATTGTCTACTTTCGTAGGCCGATGAAAACCCATAGATAGACGGGATGCAGTGACATACCACCTGGGTCAGGTGTACTTCTTAGGGATCAATCCAGTCACGTATAACTTCAGTGCCTTGTTTGAAGCCGTCCTGCAGAATATCCTGATCGCGAAAGGCAAATCAATTGACAAATCTGCTTCTTTGATTATGTGTCTCGCTGTCGTTCGACATTCCGCAGTTGCGTTCTTTCGTGGATTCCGAGGAAGAGCGCAGTATCGCCGGCGCGAAGCAACGAATCAATCCCACAGTCCTTATTCAAGATCAGCGTGTGACAACACTCAATATTGGGGCGTCGCTGTAAGTTATCAATATCATAATTCTTCTTTGCGGGAAAGCTGACTATTGGGCTTTTAAGCGGCCGCTGTACAATGACGTCGTCCGTAAGCAAGGATAATTGGATGGCTGATGAGCTACTTTATGGATCTATACTACTGTCCAACTGTTATAGTAGTAATAAGCTCGTGCAGTAATCAAATTTCAAATTAGCTTTGATCTAGCTGTATCGAAGGATCACTGAACATCTGCTGGATCTAACTCCTCCAGCTCTCAAAATGTCACAAAAGCCAAGGTACTTCTTCCCCCAAGGCCTACCTTGCCCTACTAGCCCCACACACTGAATGCTTCCAATTAGCCTTGCCGACCTCGCCGCCTGCCTTACCAACCCCACTGCTCCCCTGAAGATCGAAGAGACACCGCGCCGCGTCCGCGGTCTTCTTGGACAAGAATATATCATTGATACCACTCGCGCCCGCCATGTTTGGGAGAAACCCTACTATCCGCTTTACTACATCCCCATCGACGCCATCAAAGCTGAGCTGTTTACGGTGCACCGGTCCGACACTGTGGCCCCAGGCGTGTCACTAGCCGTCGTGAAATGTGAAGGGAACGAGCTGACCCGGGTGCTTGTATTTGAAGAGGGGCCGTTGAAGGGGTTGGTAAGGTTCGCGATGGATGACTTGGGTATGTAATTCGCTGTCCATTGAGTTCTCTCTTTCTTAGATCGACCCTCATAATTGCTTCTATCTTCTTCACAATGTTTCAGACCATACTCCTGATCTGAGGAATCTCAGATGCTTGGTTTGAAGAGGACGAGCCGATCTATGGCCATCCCAAGGATCCATAGTAAGTCACATGTCAGACCTGGACCAACCACATCGATGGTTAAGTATCCTCTAGCAAACGCATCGACATCCTGCCCTCTTCTCGGAACATCAACGTCGGAATCGACGGCGTGACGATTGCAAAGAGCAGCAATAACATGTTCCTCTTCGAGACGTCGCTAAGACCGAGATATTATATGCCTAAGACAAGTGTAAGCGCCCAAGTCGAAACGTGCAATACTGAAAATGCGCTGACTGCATCTAGCTCCAATGGCAGTATATCACAGAGAGCGAAACAACGACCAGGTGTCCGTATAAAGGTATGGCCAACTACTACAACGTCACGGTCAACGGCAAGACGCATAAAGATATCCTGTGGTGGTACAAGTATCCGACTGCTGAATCCGCGCGCATTACTGGCTTCGCTTGCTTCTATAATGAGAAGGTCGATGTGTTTATTGATGGGGTGCAGGAGGAGAAGTATACTTCTCAGTTTGTGTGAGGATATGGTAGCACCTACTAGGCGACTGTACCTGTACTGAATCACAATGGTGCCGATAGGATTGGACCGCTCGCATCGCTTGTCCCTTGCGCTGGCAACCTGCATTTCTCATGCTGATCAAGGTTGCCGAATCATCACGCTCCTGCGCAGTTTTCTCTGGGGTCAAGCTATTGACTGCTTCACTTGAGCGACGTTTTTCCTATCTGAAGATAGGGCACCACTAGGCGATCAGTGCATCGCCCCTTCGTCAAAACGTTGTTTCAACAAGTGCCCAGATAGGCTGCACCAGTACTTGCCTGTCTGTGGAATACAATGTCAGCTTCAGTGTCTTGCTTTAATCTTCTGTTTCGCCGTTATCTTCGCTCCCCTCATCAACCTCCTCACCATTCGCAATCGCTTTCTCCCTCTTCTGTTTCGCCCTTTCTCGCTTCTTGTCGAGCAGCTTCCTAAGACCTTTGGCGTTATTGAAAACCCCTCCTGTGCCAGCACCACAAGCTGCACAAGACGGACTCTTCTTGTATCTCTGCAAGGCACATTTCTCGCAGAAGTAGTGCCCGCATTTCGTGATGATAGGATACGTGTACGGCTTCTTACAGACGATACACGCGAATGGGATCCCCTCCAACGCTGCGTCGTCGTTTTCCGAATCATCACCATCGTTGACCGCCTTCTTCGATCCGATTGTCGGCTTCTTGCCCTTAGTGCCTATTTCCCAGTCCTTATCCAGCTCCCAACCTTGCTTGTAGTCTTCGCGTGCATGGAGGAACTTGCAGCTATCTCCGAAGCCACAGAAGCCGGTCTGCTTATAATCCTTGCACACATCTGGGGCAAAATCTGTGACCGTGATGGTGCGGATATTTGTAGGCGCTTTCACAGGACCAACTTGGCGGTTTGGCGCATTGGGGTTTTTCTGGATGAAGGACTGGTAGTTCGTTGCGCCTTTGTATGTCCCATCGTTCTCTGTCTCGCCGCCAGTGCTAGGCTTCGTGCGGGTGGTGCCTAGTAGCTGCTTCGCGCTTAGAGAGTCTTTACTCGACTCATCGTACCAGTTCGACTGCTTCGTAGCATCATTAATAGATTCGATCTGCCCAGAGCGATCGGCGGCGAATTTTGTCGCTTCAATATCGTCGATGTCTGGTTTGGAAGGGTTGCCAGAGCTCGCGGTCACCCCAGCAGTCTTGCGCCGGCGCTTGACCTGCCGGCCCTCATTGTCTTCTGAGGATGTGTAGCCCGAAGAGTCGGACGTTGGCGGTGGGGCGGCTGGACGTTTGCGGATGGTTGAAGTTTTGGCTGTGCGCTTCTTGAAAAGCGGTTGTGTGTCTGCGGAGGGGCTGACATCTGCCATGACGCTGAGAAATCTTTCCAGAGCGAAGAATTCGAGCAGGCGGAGGTATCTCCTGGAGACACTGCAAAGGCGCAACTACGTGCAGTTGCCCACTTTACTTTATGCACATGGCTGCAGGCATCTCTCGGTGAACGGTCCGCTTACTAAAAGCTGTTTTCAAAACACGTTGGAAACAGAGCGACTATCCACGATGTACTGCGTAATGACTGGCCAAGTATTCTGAATATGGAACGCCCCAAGGTCACAAGACCCTCAAAATGATGCTCTAGGAGAAATTTATAGCAGGATGTTGGGGTGCCTTAGAGTACTAGCACGAATCGAGTCGTGCCAAGACCGGGGCGGCGATCAACAAACCTGTTCCTAGTCGTCAACATCACACTCTCTCGTCGTTGCGTTACTCTATTGATTATCCAAGTCGTCATAACACTCGCTGATACTCGTATTGCGACCTGCCTTGTCAGAAAATAACCATACCGTCTCATACACAGCGACGCGTTCACCTCCCCTTCTCGCCCCTCGCCAAATCCGGTTGATCCTGCGGAACCTCAACCCATTGCGGTTCTAAGCAATAGCAGCTTCCGTGAGGATATCGGACGGATAGACTACGACCGGCAGTAAACCCGGGCTGAAAACGAAGAATTGTGGTTGCGACCCCACCGGGTGGAAGTTGCAATTCCCTCCTTGTTGTCATGCGCAGTCAAACTGTTTAGTTTGTGATCATCTCCTCTAGCGTCAAAGTCAGCCCTCCACCCGGTCAACTTCCTCGCAACCTTCGGCCATCATGGGCACTTCCGTCGCCAATCAACCTCGATCAGCCGTTGGGGTAGACGCTGCTGGTAGAGGAGAGGACCCTTTCACGAGTACGACACCACAATTCCGGCAATCGCATCCACACAGATATTCAACCTTCGACACACAGCTCTTCGCTCTAAATCATCCGTCGTCGTCGCCATCGCAGGCTAAAAGAGCACTCGAGGCGCATCTAGCGGAGACGGAACGGAGGTTGCAAGAGGCGTCCAAGCTTGGGACAACTTTGGTTCAGCAGCGGAAAACATTGTCTGAACGTTTACGGGATGTGGAGGCGCATCAAGAGGACGAAGAGATTGGTCCCGAATTAAGGCAAAGGTTGCTCGATGTCGAGAGGGAATATGCCGAGGTCAGTCGGGAAAGTGTGAGGGCTTTCATAGGTCCAAAACACCAGGATTTGAATGAGGTATCCAGCACACCATTTGCACTAGATGGAAGGGTAAGTAAAACCATCGGTATACCACGCGCCCGAGCTCATTGGGAGTTATAGAATACCGCCAGCCCGACAAAGTTCACTCGAGAAGTTACAGACTCACCCTCAAAACTCAACGTGCCAAGGAAGCAGCGTAATCAACCACCGAGTCGAGCCCAAGAATTAGATTTTGCGGCGGAAATAACTACATCACTGATAGACCAAGTCAAGCAGCTTCAAGCCGCGCTTTCGGAGAAAGAGGAAGCATTGAAAGCATCCGATTCGGACAAAGCACGTCTAGAGCATGAAGCGTCAGGATTCTCATTACGATTGAAAAGCCTTGACGAGAGCGAGCAGCGGTACAAGGACGAGAACTGGAACCTGGAGACCCAAACACACGAGATGATGGCCGCGGCAAAGGAGGCTGCAAGCAGGGAGCAAAGGCTCCAACAGAGTTTGGCTGCCGCAATAGCAGAAAAAGCTTCTGCCCAGCGAGAGCTAGACGATCTTCACCAGAATCACGGCAAACTTGTAGAAGACCACGACGCAAGTCGCAAGTCGCATGAAATAGAGCTCGTTGGACTAAGAAGGAACGTCAATCTTGGAGATAGTGAACGAAACGCCCTTCAAAGGAAAGTTGAGGAACTCACTTCCCAAAATCAAGAGTTAGCCAAAGCGGTGGCGAGTCGCTTCAGGGACGGAGAGTCTGAACAGACCCAAGATGATATATCGGAACCTGAAGATCTCCCCTTGGACCCATCTGAATCAGAACAGGAAGCACCCCCATCACCTTCGAAAGGCATTCACAGGCATTCTCTACTTGAAACCGAGACACTCAAAAGCTCACTTCACCACGCGCATAGAATGATCCAGAACTTGAAAAGTAATGTCCAGCGTGAGAAGACCGAAAAGCTAGATCTTAAGCGCATGTTGCAAGAAGCACGAGATGAGTTAGACGTTCGAAGCAGGGCGAGCCACGAAGGCAAGCGCGTGAAGCCTCATAAATCCCAGCAAGACGTACTAAGGAAGCTGGCCCGACCAAACATGCTTGGGGCGAACAGAAATAGCAAAACGGATGTATTGGTCGATGATCAAGACTGGGAAGATCGAAATGGAAGTCCTTCCCATGCAACGGGATCACGAGACCGCGTTCTGAAGACATCGGATAACCCACTTCCGTCCACAGAAAGTGAGGCTTATCAGACCGCGAACGAAACCGAAGACGGCTTTGAAACTGCTGAAGAACGTCACCCTGCGACAGATACGGACGACTTTCAGACAGGCGCTGAAAGTCTGGCTCAAGACAGCAGCGATGATTTGACCGAGACTGAGGGCGCCACGAAACGTAGGGATACTATCCGTGGCAGACATCCATCCCAATTAGCGGCCGCTAAACCTGGTGATCGGTCTTCATTCCAAAGTACAGCTTCAACATCCGGCGACGATGGTGACTACCAAACGGGCACTCCCTCACAAACTCAACCGCAGCGCTACCGCTTGAAGATCAACCGTGGTAATCGCCGGTCGCGCTTTAGCAGTGAACCTTTGGAAGGCAGTGCGCCATCCACGGTGAAGAACTCTCCAGCAAGCTTCATGGGCAGTGAAGGTCAAGGCGGTCTAAGCTTGTTCAATGAGCTGGATAATTTGAATGGAGACAGCGCCGAGGAGATGGATAACACGCCAAGCAGAAGCGTCAGATCGCCCCGTTCGACGCGCAGTTTGAGCGAAAGTATCAGATCCCATAAGTCCAACTCAAGCATGAGAAGAAGCGTTAGTTCCCAGCGAACAGCGCCGTCTGGAAGGCCCACCACTGTTCTCTACAACGGACAGACGTCCGAACAACCACCCGTTCCCAAACTTCCGTCGGTAGATTCGGGCATGATGACAGAACCATGGAAGCCTAGCCAAAGTGTGGTGCTTCGCGATATATCAAGCCCTACAGCCAGCAATAGGGATATCCTACCATCCACTCCTGCTGCACAACCTACAACCGGCGTATCTGCCAGTGCCCCTAATATAGGTGCCACATCTAGATCGGCATCTGTCTCTCCACGAACCGTATGGGACCAGCCACTTCATATGTTCTCGAGCATCATTCCCACGTTCGGACCAGCTTCCCACAGATCGACGCCACTATCGACGAATTCCAAAGCCTCTCAAGAGCCCACAGGCCGAGAATCCGCCGAAAGCCCTGAGGCTGTAGGGCGATTCCCAGGAGCGTATGAGCCTTCGGAGCCCGAGTCTGAAGTTGCATCACCAACGCCTGGGGAAAGATCTGAGGTCTCAGCAGTCACACAACCACCTGTTCTAGCTGCTGCCCCGGTTCTCTCGCTCTCTTCAATACAAACTCTTGACACTACTCCTATCATACCGCATGTTCCAGCGCCACCAGCTACGGCTCATCAGCAACCAGACATAACAACTGATATTCCGACTGCGACATTGGACCTTCCGCCTAGATTTTCGGCGCAACTTGCGAGAGAGCCGGAGGTGACAAAGGTCGTCTCAGAGCAGCCTTCAGAGCCTGCGGAGGCCATCGAACCTTCTACTGAGACGACAGAGCCCTCATACACGACTCCGCAAGCTTCTGGCTCTGCGCTTGGAAATTCCTGGGCCCACCCGAATGGGCTGGGAGGCATTTTAGGTTCGGTTTTCGGAGGAAGGAAGTCAGAGCGTTTACCATCGCCTCATATTGCGGAAGATGAGACGAGCCAAAACTTACAGCCCTTGCCACTATCAATAAATAAGGAAGGGAAAGTACCTTTCGAAGAAGTACCTGCAAACGCCGTGTCAAGGAACCTCTCGCCGGAACACCAATCGCAAGCGCCTCTGGTTGATATGGCCGATGAAGCCTCGCAAACCCTTTTATCTTCTGAGCAAATTGACAGTATGTTGAAACAAAAGCAGCAGGAAACTCAGCCGGAAGTGAGACCACCGGCGACAACCGTCATGAAACCGCTCTCCCAGATTGGAGCTATATCGCCGCCCATACCTACTAACAGAGTTGAGACTGGCGATCTAACGAAAGGCAGGGTGCGAGAGCCCTCGGGCGTGCGAGAGCCCACTGGCATGCCAACAACGCCGACAAGCAAAGATGTCCCTGCTTTCAACAAATCTCTGAAGCGGCCGCTCAGTGCTGCAAGCATCCGTCAACGGCCAGATCAGTACCCTCCTTTGCCGCCAGACCATCAGAAAGCCATCGCTGCCGCTGCACAGCGCCAGCCCGAGCCAACATCAACAGGCATTATGGGGCCGCCACTAGCTCCTGCGTCTTCATATCGCAACAGAGTCAGAACACCCAGTCGGACTCGAACCCCAAGCGAACAACGAGCTGCAGACAGTCGAATTCGAACCCCAAGCGAACAACGAGCTCCAGAGAGTCCATCTTCGAAAGGTGGTACCACGCCTCGAGCTCGCCACTCGACGGCAAGAAGCCGAGTGTCAAGGCGTTCGTCAGTGTCATCCTTCGCGTCTGAAATAGACGAACGCTTCAATATCCGTCTTGATGGCGTGCCTGGTATGGAAGCTGGCACCGATCCTCGCATGATTCAAGCCATCACCCAAACCATGATCGGCGAACACATGTGGAAATACACGCGCAAGGCCGGCCGAGGCGACATGTCCAGCACCCGTCACCGCCGCTTCTTCTGGGTTCATCCATACACCCGGACCCTCTACTGGTCCGAACGCGACCCGTCCACCGCCGGCCGCGCGCAACTCAAGGCCAAGAGCGTCGCCATCGAAGCCGTCCGCGTCGTCACAGACGACAACCCCATGCCTCCCGGCCTCCACCGCAAAAGCCTCGTCATTATGACCCCCGGCCGCTCCGTCAAAGTCACCGCCACGACGGGCCAGCGCCACGAAACCTGGTTCAACGCCCTCTCCTACCTGCTCCTGCGCACCGGGCCCGACGGCACCGACGCCGGCGCCACAGATGGCTATATCACCGCCGACGACGTCGCGGAGTTCAACCCTTCATACAACAACAACAACAACAACAACAATCGCTCGCGTTCGCGCATCTCCCTCACATCCTGGCGCAGTCGCCGCGGCTCCGCCAACGACCAGGGCTACACTGCCTCGCAGCCGCCTTCGCGGCAGCAGTCCCAGACCGGCGGCCAGAATGCCTCGCTGAGCAGCAGGCACTCGACGCAGGCCCCGCCCGCGAGGAGTAAATCCCGTGGCGGAAGTTTCTCGTCGCGCATCAGCGAGTACTGGCGCCCCAGCAACAACGTGACCGGGAGTATAAGCAGCAGGCACAGCAGGAATAGCATCCAGCCCCCTGGAATCGGAAGCGCGAGCGATGTCGCCGTGCATGACAGCGCGGAGGATCTGCGAAGGGTGATTGAGCATGCGGAGAGGGAGGGGGCCGTGGAGAACGTGAGGGCCTGTTGTGATGGTATGTTCAAACCTCCACTCATCCTTAAATTCGGGGTTTGGGGGGGACGATGGCTAATATATATCTGGGATTCACAGGCAGACACGACGTCGGCTCCCTCTCCAAGACCGGACGCCATCACAGCCACGGCGCCACAAGCCAGGCGAGCAGTCTCCGCAGCCAGCGAAGTGGGAGGCTGAATGGGTATGCGTCGGCTACTTAGACCTTCCAGTCTTTTCTTGACTTGACTTCAGCTTTTTCGCTTTTGTCGTGGTGTGCGAGATAGGGTGTGGGATCTACAGGCGGATTTATGAGCAGCTTCGCGGGCAGAGCAGGATCTGGTGGGAGGTAGAGCACGGATTGGCTTTTTTGTTTGATGTGCTTGGGAATTTGCAGTGCTTGGTGCGTGGTACGAGAATAGGAAATTGTAGCGCTATTTCGGGCTTCAGATACTGGACTGCAAATATGCATGCGTTGCGTGATTCTGAGAGTCATGGTATTTTTGGCTTTTGCTCTAAGGGACATTGACATGCTAGGCGATACTCATAGCTCAATGCCCGCATTGCCTTAATTCCTCTCGTCCTGGACTCATCAACATCACCCACCCCTTACCCTTACAGTATCCACCTCCCTCCACCACCACCCCAGATCTACCCATCCATACCTTCCTTCCACCCCCCCCCCCCCTTCAGCCACGAACCCCTCAAACCCACCCCTCAAGCCCTCGCTCCAACAAACACCTCCCTCCCAACCCCGAACAGATCCCAAGCCTCCCGACTCCAAGCATCAGGCGCCGCTTCCCTCTGCGCTCTCATTTCCGCGCCCGTTACATTTTTCGGAGGTACCGCGCCCATGTCCGAGACCGTCTTCCTGAATGTGCGTTTGGGGGGCTGGGTCGTTTTCGAGGGGGTTGTTGTGGAGAGGGAGCGCTGGAGGGGTTTGGAGAGGGGTTTGGGGCGTGGGGGTTTGGCTGAGGGGAGGGTTGTGCTTGGGTCGTGATGTGGGTTTGGGGGGTCTGGTGGGAGGGGGTTGGTGGCGAGGATGGGCGGCGGAGGGGGGTTCTGTTGGGGTGGTGGCAGTGATGGGTGGTCTGGTGGAGGGGGCTGCGGGTGCGGCTTGGGCGGGGGCAGGAGGATGGCGTCCATGGTGGTGAGCTCACGGGCGGCGTTGTGGGTTGGAGGAGGTGAGTCGGGTGGTGCTTGAGGCGGTGAGTGGGGAGGTGGTGTGTGGGATGGCGAGGTTTGAGGGGAACCTAAGTTTTTTGGTGGATCTGGATGGTCGGGCAATGGCATGGGCAGTTCGTCGTCGGATATGAACAGAGGCTGGGGCTCATCGCCGAGAGGTGGCTCAATCTCATGGTTCGTGTAGCGGTTCTTCTGGTCATGTTTCTTCAATCGCTGGCGTAAGCGAATTCGTTGTTCTCGGTGGTATTGACTCAGCGGTCCCTCTTCCGACTCTGTATCCCTTTCTTTCGAGGTTTTAGGTTGTCGTGATTGCTTTTTCTCCTTCTTTCTTGTTACAGCAGCATCTGGCAGGTTGTCTGTAGCTTGCTGAGCTGGCTGTACTGGCGGCAACAGATCCTTATACATGAGTTTCTTGCGAGGTTTGCTTGTGGCAATCCTTAGCCGGGCGCCCGGAGGAGCTGGCTCTTCGCTTGCTTGGGGTTTGTCGTCCGAGTCCACGTTGATGACTTCCGGAGACGCTTTTTGCCGGCTTTCTGCTTGCTTTGGCAGTTGATGTGGTGACCGTTTGGCTTTTTCAGGGCTTCGGTGAGCGCGACTTGCTTCTGCAGTCGACTTGCGGACCTGTGCTTTTCCCTTTGTCGCTTCCTGCCCAGGAAGCTCTTCTCTGCCTCCATTCCTTGCAGTCGGTGGAGCTGCCTTTTCTGTATTCTGGGGAAGTCGACGCTTATTTGGCTTGGGGCTTTCATGAACCGCATGGTTCGACCTGGCAGGCTTCGGATCTTGCGGTGGTTTCGGCTTAGGTAGTTGTCCCGATGTCGATACCACCTCAGAGGGTATCATAATCCTTTGCCTCTTTGTTGGTCTATCTCCGACAATGTTTTCAACCCCACTTGCTCTCCTCACGTCGAACGGCGATTTCTCTGGCAGCGTCGCTCTACCAATCCGTCCTTTCGGTGTACCTAGTAGAGCGTTCAAGGTCTTTGGTCTCAACTGTGATGGGGCCATACTTGACCCTTTCGCCATGCTACTCTGAGCCGTCTGCGTCACTGGGGCCCTTGCGGGACTACTCCCCTCGCCCTCCATTTCCCTAGCCCTCCTTTTTTCGAACAGCCCACTAATATCCTGGTCCATCTTCCCTGTTGGTTCGCCAACCTGGATGAGCACGCCTTTGTCCAATTGCAGCTCGTCGCCATCCTGGATCGGCTCTGCCTCCCTCCAATGAGTGTCGCCGATGAAGTTGCGTGGCTCATCGTAAATCATGACCCTTTTGTTGAACGTGTGGAATCGTGCAAGCCCATCTTGCCAGCGCTTTTGCTTTCTCCGGAGGTCGAAGGTATAAAGGCATCGAAAGTCGAGCACTGGTGCCGTATTCTGGGTTGGGGTCACAGTGAGCGAAGCCGTGGGACGGGTGGCGGTAGCGAACATTGGGTAGCTCTAGAGCGATGGAATATCATGAGTGTTTATACCCAAATCATGCATTGCCGACCGCGGACGGGTGCTTTGAGCGAGCAAAGTACTAATGCCAAGCCGAGTCGCGTGCAATCGAGGCGCGCGGAAAGTGATGTACGTCAATCACGTGATTGATCAGAGACCCCTTGATGGATAGATATTTGGAGCCAGGTCAACCCATTTCAAGGTGCGCTAAGGTGCGCTACTGCTTTCGCAAATCCAGGAAAGGAGTCATCTAGTCTGTATATGTTCGCAGGCTCTTACGCCCGGTTCGCACCAAATGGTTAAAAAAAAGCCCAAACAAAGTCTTCAAAATATCTAAATGGAGAGTAGAGCGCCTGGCAGGTCCCTCTCCCACATCTAGCAATCTCCGCATCTTTATGGATTGTCGGCATTAGCGACCCACAAGCAGAGATGCTTCTTGATCGAATGATATATTATTCATTACCGGCACCTCCGGGAGCTTTGGGTATACCCTCTATTTAACCCCAGTCCCTAGGTAGTCCGAGCTCACTCAGTAATGTATCTGCGTCAAATCCTCGAAGTGGATTCTCTCTCATTCCCGTCGCCTCCCGGGAATCCTTACATCGCAATCCCAACCCCGGCCCCCCGTCCCCCCGTCAGCGCTGGACTCCCGATAAGCGTCTCAACCTCCGTGATGGTCGGCACTGCAATCTCCAACCTATCCTGCCTCCTCCCCTCCTTGGTTCTCTCCTCCGCTCTAGTGCCCTCCTTCACCCCCGCAGCGTTGCCGCTGCCGACCGTGCTCTGCCCACTGTGCCGCCAGTACGAATCATAGAAGTCTCCAAATTCGCGGGTGTTGCGGTGGCTGGTGTTGGCGCTTGGGGTGTTCAAAGAGGGGGGCTGATGGGAGGAGGCATCACTGGCGCGGCTAGTGCCGGAGTGCTTTGTGGTGGTGAATGAAGGCACAATTGTTGGTGTTTCGTAAGGGTGTCGGGGGAGCGGATTCATGGCGGCTTGTGGACTGCTTGGTTGTGGATGATTCCGTATGCCCAGAGGTTCTGGGGAAAACGAATAGCGGTGAGCGGTACTGTAAATGGAGCTGGAATCGGAGAGCTGGGAGATGTGGTTGCGTGTTGTATTATCAAAATCTAATGCTGTCTGGTCTGTTTCGTGAAAATTTGTGGAGCTCCGTTCAATGTCAGATATTGGCTGTTGATTTCGAGGATGTGGAACAGCTGGGACTGGATGTAGGATTAGGGATGGTCTTATTGTCGACGTTGAGGAACTGAAAAGTTCTTACCCTCGTGGTCGCGAGGTGGGCTGGGTCCTGACGGGTTGGGGCTTTGATAGTCATATGAGCTTGTTCTAGTGGCATACGGTCTGTAAGATGAGACGGACCGGGGAGTTGGCATGGCTGTGAAGTCGTCTTCTTCCTGGATTGAGGATCTGGTCGCCGGTTTTACGGGCCTTGTTGTAAAACCATGTTCCTCCTGTATCGATGTTGAGCGCAGCCATCGATTATTGTCGCGGATTGTGGCATCTGAGTCTTTTCTGACTACGGATGCATGCTGTGAAGGAGGTTCATGTTCGCGATACTGGGCGGTAAATACTGGCCGAGCCGAACTGCGATTTCCACCCGTCACAGGAACCTCTGGTGCTGCAGTCGGAATGTAGTGTTCGCCGTATTGTGAGTTGCGACGAACAGGGGCAGACTCGGAATTACGCTCCAGAGTCTGGTTTGGGTCAAGACTACCCTCAACAGGACTCTGCGTGCTAAATTCGAAACCTGATGAGGGCCTCGAAGTTGCGCCAGGCGAGGGCGGTACGTTCAGGAACATGTTGACAGCGGGATCGTGATTTAACCCCCCGTTAATCTGCACATCCGAGGGCTGGAGGGTAGACTTTATCGGATGAGGGCCTTGCTTCTTCGATGTCCGAGGTCGATCGGGGTCAGCGGCTGAGAGAACTGTATGTCGTAAAGGAGACGCTGTCCTCGCTTCCAGAGGCAAAGTCACCACGCTGCTCATCGGTGACGGTGCTTTTTTCTCGGGTGACTGGTGGCTTCCGAGAAGAGTGTTCGACGCGGTCGAGTCCCTATCCGATCGATCCTCGGCAATCGAGGAGGGCCGCGATTGTGCGACACCCCCAAAGTAGCCTGACTGTATGGCCCGTATCCCGAACAAATCCCCTTCGTCCAGCTCTCGTTTATTCAGCTCCACTCTCTCCTCGCCTGCACCCAACGCATCCTCTTCGATTTTTTGTGTGTATTTCTTCAGTCTGTTGAGTAATGTCAGAAATCTAGTGCTTATGCAAACCTGACAGGCACGCACCTTCGCTTGCTAAAGTAGACTTTGATGAAACCCGCGATGATGACAATTGCGAAGAGTGAGCCTAAGACGATACTGTCGCCTCTATCAGCCAAGCCCGACTCTTGGGGACGAACCACGCGTACGCATATTTGTATGCCAACTGCAAAGACCCGAACCAAGCCATGCTGACTGGTGCTTGAGAGCAGCTCTCGCATGCACTTGGACAGTTGTGAAGACAGACGGAATACCAGCATGCACCAGTAGTGAGTATAAATGGTTGATCAGAATTATATCAGTGTTGTGATGCCGCTTGATTACTGTAGATCAGATGCGGAAACCTGTGTTGCTCGCTTGTGACTGAGTGAATAGAGCTGCTGAAAGCAATGCTGCGGACGAGGGCCACTAAGAGCGTGATTATGAACAGGGTGATTGTCAACCGAGTGACACGTGAAAGTATTATGATACACAAGCAATAGCGACAATAATGAGAAGGCGAGTTAAGTTTCACGGGTCAACATAAGAGAGAAGTCAAAGAACAGAGGATTTAACAAACTTTGTGGGAAGAAGTATATGTTGGCCAGCGCGAGTGTTCAGCCAGGATGCAGTTCCCCACAGGACCCACAGCGCGCAGACGCCGCCCGTGTTCCAGGGGTAGCTCTCAGACGGGCCTTCAGGTTTTGATGGCATCAGCACATCATGGCCCCATGGAGGCAAAGCGGTGGCCGGGAAGTTGTAGGCCAATCGTCATGGCAGCGGCGGCTCGACCAACCAGGGCTAATATCAAGAACACGAAGCAAATTTCGAGTCTCGAGTTCAGACGGGCCGGGGCTAAACGACCGCTTGTGGCTGCGGCCTATTTTAGGAGCTGCTTCGGCAAATTTCCTGCAGCCCGACGTCAGAAGATCCTGATGTATGCCTTCGTTCGTTGTTTTCCGCGGCGGCTAGGTACAACGATATTTCTGCAGATACGAAAACACAACGAAGGTTCGGCTTGCTTAAGATTTAGAACAACACTTCCGATCATGCAAGCCTCTCCAACGCCTAACGGTCAATGCGAGGTCTCTGAGTCTGGGGAAAAGGGGCTGGGCTGCTTGGCTACTCTAGTGCAAGCCAACAACAGGGATTAGGCTGCAGGAACAAGTTTAGCCTGCTTTTAGCTGGCGCTCCACCCAAACAGGGTTTCAAACTTCCAAGTCGCAGTCACGCGTCGCGAATTCAAGTCTTCTGTCAAGATGTAAATCTGATACGGCTTTATTCACCCATACGAAGATTTTGCGCAGGCGACAAGATTCCCAATGAGCAATACATCGAACATGTCCTGCGCAATGGCAGTAATGAAGACGGGAACTCCCAGCGGATTGAAGTAATTATGCGACATTGCAACGGCGTCGTCGATGGTTTGGGGCTGTTGGTCGTGTTCAGGTCGTTGGCTCTTCTCCATCACAAGCATTGCCTTCCGTTATGTTGTAAGCTTACATCAAAGCTTCCACCGTCTAGCGACCTCGATGCCCTCGGCCAATGTCCCCACACGAGCATCGATGGCGTATCCCTCTACTTCCAGTCGTTTGCACTCCGCATATAGACCTTTCAACGGCAGCGAGAACACCTCGATGAACTCATTCTCCTCCAATTCGGGCTTCAGGTTCTGGTTTTCTGCCAGGCTCATGTCGACGTTGACGTGTACCATATTCAGGTTCGTGTTGCAAAATCCTGGATCTGGGTAGATAGCATTCTCAGCATATCCCTCTTCATGCCGTTCTCGTACGCAGTACAGACCATTGAACATCACCGGACTTATTTCCGATGTAACCCCATGGTATCCCGTCTCTTCTCTCAACTCTCGAACCGCAGTCTCCCCTGCTGTCTCTCCTTTGTCCACCAAGCCTGCGGGGATCTCGATGACGACCTTGTTGATGGGCGGGCGGAATTGCTTTTGTAGCAGGAGTTCGGGACCGGAGGCCTTCTGAAGGATGGCTACGATACCGACGCCGTCGATCGCGGAACCTTCCGGACGAGTCTGAGCACCGGGAACGTCAACATAGCGAACCAAACGTATGTGGTACGTGGCTGCGGCGAGTAGAAGAGTACTGGACCGCGTTATGATGTGACGGAGTGCGAAGGCGAGGGCTCACCGAGCGCTCGGCAGACTCCCATGTCCGTTCTTTACCGCGCGGGTCTTTGTAGGTTGTTCTTCATTCTTATCAGCTGTATCCTTGGTAGCTGAACCTCCCAAATGAATGCAGCTTACAAGACAAGTTTTGTCCACCGGGCATCTTTGATCATCTAGATCACGTGTCAGTGTGTGCTACGCAGATCTTTGTTGGGGTGATCCTAGTGTACCAATGGCTCCGTCTTCAGCACCTTGGCATCTGATGTCTTGGGATCGAGGCCGGACATCGCGTAAGAAAGCAAGTAACTGAGGAGAAAGTTGTTGATTGATGCTGCACGATGTCGTAGTACTTCTCATGATCTACCGCTAGTTAAGCGAGCGCAGCTTACTTGAAGTAGAAGTGTGCAATCAATCTGAGGTGGATGGCCTGCTTTTCTCGACTTGGGTCAGGCAAGCCACTAGTGGCTAAAGTATATAGATTGGGTTCTAAGTCTTGGTGATAACATTATGGGCTAAATGTAGCTGAACCTTTGGATATGCGGAGAACATGAATCTAAAATGACCCGGGGCGCGTTCAGTAAAAAGTTTTGTGATTCGGCACTTAGAACGAGAAGAGAAGTCTAAAAGTCTATCGGATCCATCCAAAAGTAGTTGGCCTATCCAAGTCTCTGCCTTTCCACGACGTCCGCAGAATGGTAGACAGACAGAACGTTTACTCCTCGATGTCCATTTCCTCCACGATTTCGCCACCTTCACCCGAATCTTCAAAGGAAGATACTGCCCTAATTAAGAGCCAGACATACAGCTCATCCAATAGACCTCGGAACGCCATTGTCACCTCTTCGCAATCATCCAAAACCAAGTGCAGACCTTCGACCAGCGTCCAAGAGTGAGGTAGCTCCTGGTCAGTGTTGATGGCGGATCGAAAGATGCTTGCAAGTTCGAACGCATTCTCTTCGAAGTCGTGGCGGGCTCGTTCGATGACGGTGGCGAGATCGTGGAGAGCCAGGCGTATCTGATGCAGGACGTCGAGCTTCCGTCGAATGTCTGCAGCGGAATAGAGTACTGGGCCGAAACGCGGATGCCTGAACGAAATCTCGTGATCAAGGGTTTGTTGGAGGACGTCGATCTGGACTTGGTGACTGTGAACGACATTCAGTGTACTCCGGAATCCGTCCATAACCATCGTTTGCGAGATCCAGGATGCAATTCGGTCGAGCGCCCTGGGGTTTGGTGCTCTCTCCATGGCCGATATCTGAAGTTGATGGTATAGTGAGCTTCTGTGAGTTCAAGAAATACAACCGTGCGAAGGGTGACGATAACGTGACTGGTTGGAGAATATGATCTGCGAAGTATGAAGAGCCTGAAGGACCTTACTGACCAACGGAGCAGACATAGGCAAGCCTTTTATTCTGCTTGGAGTCTCTAACAAGGCAGCAAAACTGTTCAGACCTTCAAAGGAAGAAACCAGAACATGTTTCAGATGGTCTCGTGTCACCACCCGAACTTTTCTATCTCAAGGTTGACTTGGTGCCCTGCCGACACTAGCGAAGCAGCGAGGTTCCTCATCGATCTGTTCATACCGTATGGGCCGGACGCGACTAGGCCAATACTTGGTGATTTATTAAAGAGGCTTTGGTGTTCGGTGATCCACGATCTCACAGAACCATCTAGATCAGGATGGCCATACTTCTCAGTGGGCGGAAAGATGAGCATTTCCACCCCAGCACCTTTCAGCCTGCGCAAATTCTCTTTACCAATCCAGGATGTGTGAGCGTCTTGTCTTACTATCCAGATAAAGAGTACTGGTTTAGACAAAGGAATTTCTGCAGAATCATGTTCTAAATCTGTGGGTATCCGAGACTCTAGCACAGACCAGACCAATGGCCAAGTTACCGCTATACCGCTACCACCAGAAACGATAACGCAGAGCTCATGATCTTGAAGCAGTCGGACAGCCCTCTGCGAGCCGTAAGGGCCATCAAGACGGATTGTGGTCGTACTATGGCTCTTGGCGTAACGCACGAGGTCTTTGGAAAAGCCATCCTGCGCCCTAATGACAAGATCTAATCTGGCTCCGAAATCACGATCGGCAGGTGCTGCGCAAGCGATCGTGAATGGATGAGCTTGGATATAATGTTTCCTGCCCAGCGAAGGGACTGACAAGAAAACATGTTCGGTGGCCTTCCATCCTCTACTGATATCTGGCTTAAGCAACCCGATCACGCGATTTCGATCGTGGATTGGAATTGTTGTGTGCACTATGGCAGTTTCTCCATCTTCGGCCATTTCTAGTGAGGCTTTGGCTGTGATTCTCTTAAGGACCATTCGGTAGCATACTCGATCGACTAAGAAGATGGCCAAAGCGGCACCAACGTAAGGCCTGCTACCGTTATGGTGGAACCAGACCAAAATCAAGGCGGCGGCCTGCAAGATCACGTGTAAACCGAGAAACAGCTCGTACCAGCGTTGCCTGAAGCTCCCTAAGGACGTAAGATAGAGTGCCTCATACGCCAGCAAAGCCCCGAGCCCCAGAAGAATGATCTTGCTCATAAGAAAACGTGCAAGCGTGAAGCCAGTCGGCCGGAGAACTGTGTACCATACACCAACCATGCCAACGCTGTGCAGCAGCGCTAGCAAGCACATGACTTCTCCTAGCCTGCGGTGGAAAATGTTCAGTGACTCATAAGAATAACCGGTCAGCGCTTCAATGGGTTGATTCTTCGCTGCGAGAAGATACAGTAAGGGTAGATTTGCGACAAATACAAGAGCAGTTCGGTCTGCAAAGACAAAAAGCATGGATACTGATAAGGTTACCTTGTACAAAACGTAGAAAGCCTGTAAACCAAGGAAAGCAAGAATGAACATGGTGCATCCATTTGACGGTAAAGTCTTGTTGACGATTGGGATTGGACCTGGCTGATATATGAGCCATCCTTTTATTCTTCCCTGTAGCTTGCCAATTCCACCGAACGGGCTCTTCTCGTGGGCTTCCTGCAGTAATGCGCTGCGTTCGTTCTTTGTTGTATCATGGCATCCAAAGCCACCTCGAAGAGTGCTGCTGGAAGAGCTGCGATGTGAAGAGAAATCGGCCCTTGTGTTGTTGGTCCAGGGAGCTGGGCTCCTTCGCCATGAACAATATCGAGCTATCCAAAATCTTAGGGAAAAGAACGCTAACAAAAACAGCAAGACGACTTGATAGCTTAAGATAAACCTCCTTGAGAAGCGGATGCCGGCCAAGATCTTTCCAAATGCTGCGTTATCCGACGAAGTCGAGGAAGTTTCTGTTGTCGTGGTGAATGAATCATTGAAATCCGAGGTACGAGCCACGCTGAGTGAGAGCCGCAAAGCAGTCAAATACTCAGACTCGGACATGAATTGACCCATACTTAAATTGTCGCCGCTCCAGAAACGCAATGTATCGGTTTCACATGAGGCGGCAAAGAAATTGAACGACGTTCATGACGGCACTCAGACGCTCATAGGGCTAGCCATAACCCTAAGCCGGTGCAGTACGCCTGGATATCTTGGACAGTGCTTGCATTCGTGTTGCATGCACTCCTGCTGGCATGGATTGGTAACAAACCGTGGGAGCCGTAGGTTGAACCTAACAGAAGATCTTGTTGTGCGAGCGGACTTCGGTCCCGCAAAAGGTTTGCATGGAAAGCACAATGGCTACTCCTCCAGGCGTCGAGGACCAGGCGAGGTTACTGGAAGATGCCATGATCATGGTGCGCCAACAGACGCATCTGATGCGCAAATGCTTGGAGACACCGGGGAAGCTTATGGATGCGCTCAAATGCAGGTAAATGTCCCCATAAGACCTGTTCAGCGGCCTGGGCTCGCCTTGACTAGGAGCTTACTTTGATAGCTCTACCTTGGTTTCGGAACTGCGGACAAGCAGTCTTGGTCCGAAGCAATACTACGAGCTTTATATGGCCGTCTTCGACGCTCTGAGACATCTCTCACTGTACCTTCGCGAATCTCATCCAGTCAACCACCTCGCAGACCTATACGAATTGGTCCAATATGCCGGCAACATTGTGCCTCGCCTGTATCTCATGATCACTGTTGGGACTGTATATATGGCGATTGACGATGCGCCTGTGAAGGAGATCATGAAAGATATGATGGAGATGAGTAGGGGGGTCCAACATCCAATACGAGGACTTTTCCTGAGATACTATCTTTCTGGGCAGGCGAGGGACTGCTTACCGCAAGGTAGCGGCGATGGACCTGAGGGCAATCTACAAGACTCCATCAGCTTCATATTGACAAACTTCGTCGAGATGAACAAGTTGTGGGTAAGGTTACAGCACCAAGGACACTCAAGAGAAAGGGAGCAGAGGACAAAGGAAAGGCAAGAGCTGCAACTACTTGTCGGTAGCAATCTCGTAAGGCTCAGCCAATTGGTCGATCTCGAAGCATACAAGACCGTCATCCTACAACCCCTATTAGAACAAGTGGTTCAATGTAGAGATGTATTGGCCCAAGAATATCTTCTCGAAGGTCTGTTGCCTGGTTATAATAACATTCGCCCTCATTTGCTGATTAGGAGTATAGTCATCACACAAGTGTTCCCTGACGAGTTCCATCTAAATACCTTGGATCAGCTCCTTTCCGCTATAGCTCGACTCAATCCCCATGTCAACATCAAAGCAATCGTTATTGGGTTAATGGATAGACTATCTTCATACGCTGCAAGAGAGTCGGAGTCAGAGCCACAAGAGGATCGACGGAAAACCGAGGAAGAGGCGACAGCGCGCTTACTCGAAAATTTGAAACTTTCCAGGGAAAAAAAGGATTCAGACACGAAAGCCAAAGAAGCTACCGGCAACTCACCGAATGGGCAGCAGAGTAACGGCGACGAACCAGCCAAGCAAGCTACTGATGAGCCAGAGCGCCAACAAGCCAAGGACGCTGAGCCTGCTGAGAATGGCGATGGAGAGACGGTGACACCGAAGAAGAGTCGAGGCATTCCAGAGAACGTCAAGCTCTACGAAATCTTCTACGGTCAAGTCACCAACCTTGTTAATGCACAACGCCTACACATACACGATACAATGGCATTGCTCGTCTCTTTGGCAAATCTGGCTCTGTATGTTTTTAAGGGCCAAGTTGATAGATAGCTCTGCTAACACCCGGCATAGTAATATCTATCCTGACCGGTTGGGTAAGTCTGTGACGCGAAGCACCTAGGATCATGCTGACGAGTGCACAGAATACATCGACCAGATTCTGTCGTATGCGAATGGAAAGGTTGCGCAGTATGCAAACAGCGCTGACCTCCACTCTGCACCAACACAGTCTAACATACTCAATCTTCTTCTTGCCCCTATCAAGTCCTATTTCTCATTGTTCACCGCACTCTCCCTCCCCAGCTACGTCCCTTTATTACATGCCCAACCATATCCTACGCGTCGTTCTGTTGCTGGCGAAGTAGCACGAAGCGTCCTACGGAATCAGACAGTTATATCAACGCCAGAGAACCTTGAAGGTGTACTCGAAATCCTACGAGTCCTAATCCGAGAAGGAATGCAGCAGCCTGGAGGATATCCAGGTATTCCAAGTCAGCGTAGAGGCGCAGAGACAGACGAGACCATGATAGAACAAGGATGGCTCGCGAGAATCATTCACTTAATACGCAGTCCTGACAATGATACGCAATTCCAGCTTCTGCAGATATGTAAGAAAGCGTTTGCCGACGGAAACGATCGGATCAAACACACGACCCCCGCTCTACTCACATCAGCTCTTAGACTTTCGAGGAAGTATAAGAAACGAGAACACTTGGATGACAATTGGCAGTCACAGTCATCAGCGCTTTACAAGTTCATGCATACGCTAATATCAGCTCTATACACTCGTGTGAATGGGACCGCAGATCTGTGTCTACGGTTGTTTATCTCTTGCGGTCAAGTCGCGGACCAGTCGGGCTTCGAAGAGGTTGCGTATGAGTTCTTCGCACAAGCTTTTACCATCTACGAAGAAGCAGTGAGCGACTCGAGGGCTCAATTCCAAGCTGTGTGCGTGATTGCTGCCGCCCTGCACGGCACGAGAGGCTTCAGCAAGGAGAATTATGATACACTGATTACGAAATGTGCATTGCACGGCAGTAAGTTGCTTAAGAAGCCAGATCAATGTCGAGCTGTATACCTCGCCAGCCATCTATGGTGGGCTACTGAGATATCTGGCAAGGGTGAGGAGGACTCAAAGAAGGTTTGTGGCTCGATTATCACCCTTAGCTCTACCTCGTTAATGATCGATTAGCTTTACCGAGATGGCAAACGCGTGCTTGAATGCTTACAGCGTGCTCTCCGTGTCGCGGATGCGTGCATGGACACCGCAGTGTCCGTGGAGTTATTTGTGGAAATTTTGAATCGCTATGTATACTATTTTGATCAGCAGAACGAAACGGTATGTCGTTTCTTCAAGATCCGCAGAAACAGCCGGCTAATATTCCCAGGTCACGACAAAGTATTTGAATGGTCTGATAGAGCTCATTCACTCGAACCTTCAGACGAACCAGGAGAGCTCATCTCTTGAGAGCCCAAAGCGGCATTTCCAGAGGACCTTGGATTACATTGCGTCAAGGGAGTATGAAGGCGTTGTAACACAAGCAAAGTAGATGTAATCATAGCGCGAATAAAATCGCATTGTAATACCACTTTGCTATCTTGTGCGCCTGCAGCCGCTTCTCTTCATTGCGCACCGGGAGAACTGACGAACGGAATGATGCTGCGCGAATCAACCTATGAAAGCCCATAGCCAAAGAGTCAAACTATCACAATATTTCGCATACTCGGTTGGTGAGAGCATGCATAGCGGGAAAAAGAAGGGAACAAGGACTTGATAAAGCCAATAGCCGCGTATGTGTGCCAGCATACAGGGGCCAGCATACAGGACCAAGCACGCAAAGTACCAAAAGTTCATAGGTCATGGGCCAAACGTATCATTATTTCGCTTTCGATATCGTAAGGAGAATCTGGGTATCTAGTCGCTCAATGCCGAATGCACACTCAATGGGCATCAGGAACTTTCCCTGCCGGTCATCGCAGTCTCAAGCTTGATGTTATGACATCCCTCTACTTCTTCCTCTGCCGCTGCCGATACCTCGCCCAATGCCGCTCGCAGTCCTCCCTGGTGTGGCTCCACCCCTCGTCGTTCCTCTAACCCCACCTTGCCCACCGACACCAACGTATCCGGTACTGCCCGATCTCCCAGCTGCGGTACTTCTTCCCCTCCCTCTCGTTCCCCTACCGGTGCCCCTTACTATCGCAGCCTCGCTACGCCTTCTTTCATCCTCTTCCGTCTTCCTCGCATTTGCTTCTCGTCGGCGTGGTTCCTCGATCTCTTTTCTCTCTTTCTCTTGCTGTCGCAGTAGCGTCTCGTTCTCGGCATCCGCCATGTCTTGAGCAGCACCGTGCCAAGAAGGATTGAGGATCAGGCGTTGATTATGTTCCGTTTGGGAGAGGATGCGAGTCCAAGTTTGAAGAAGTGCGGAAGCATTGGAGACAGTACGCGACACAGACTAGCAGGCCCATTGAATCAGGATCTATTGATACTTGAAAAACACGTGTAACCAGGGAAAAGAAATCGTTTGGACGACATGCATACATCCATGTTGCCCTTCGCCTTCTCCAAGCTGCCTACTACGCCCTCAATCACCTCGTTAATGTTCCGTATCCCTTCTAGCTCTTTCCGTAAAGCAGCTTCGCGCGCTTCCTCGGCATCAAATCTCGACTGACCAGGGGTGGCATTGCTTTGATTTGATGAAGAAGGTGTTTGTGGTACTTCAGATACGGATCGTTTTGCTTTGTGGGTTTTCGTCTTTTCCCGAGATGGGGATGCGAAGAGATCCTCGGTATCCTGGTCTGACAAGTCGAGGTTCTCCATGCGAGAACTTATGCCATTGCTCGCCATTCGGGAGGGTTACTTCCCCCTGTACACTTGAGCTGTTGTACATTCTGAACCGCTGTTTCAGAGGCAAAGGGGAAGAGGCATGAAAAAAGGCACAGTTCGTCGCGCTGTTTGACGCGCGGTTGCAACCCTAACCCTCGTCTCCAGCCACCGACGCCCAGCCCTACATTTCCACTCAGGAATTGGTCGACGGGACCCTCCAACAGCGCAACACGTCCATTCATTGCAGCACTCTTACACATCGACTCTCATCTCAGCGCTCTTACGCTTTGCTACCTATCGCTCCTGTCATATGGTGGCATATAGCCTTGATTTTCCCATTGAGCTTTGTGACAACGCACTAAAGCTTAGCTCCCTCCCTTGGAGTTGATGGCTTTGTAAAGCCCAGAACTCTCGCGGCTTCCTTAATCTTGACTACGCAACACCGGCATCATTACTGAGCGAGAGCGATCACTTCATCCCAAGGAACATCTTTGCTGGTACAATGGCTACTACGCCACCTCTACGGACGACCTTGCATACTCCGCCGACTCCCCTACACGGTGCTAAGTACGACTCTTATCAACCATATCAAACTCGACAAAGCACGCGCCGAGCTACGCAACGCGCCGCTCTAACCCCACCACCGCAGTCTCTAGAGTCTCAGTCTTATCTCAAGTCAGCTTCGAAGTCAAGAAAAGTATCTGCGACCCGTTCAGCCGCTCATACATACTCGCCTCCTTCATCAACACAGACATCTCCTCAGAAGAAGCTGTTCAACACCGGAAAGCCTCAAACACGCGGCGCTCTACATATGGACGGCTCTTCACTAGAGATTGATCCCTGTCAGGAGACGGATGGCACTTCTTCTTCGCATCAGTCAGGCGTTGTGATCGGTGCCAGCATGCTTCCGACCCCGGCAAAGACGCCTCGTAAGAAGCAAGTGCAACCTGTAGCGGGTCTAAGCCGTGTACTGTTCCCTGTCCGACCAGACACTGTAGAGGAAGCTATGCCAATACCGCGAAAGAACAAGAAAACCAAGAGACACGTTGGATTCTCATTGGATAGTTCAATGGACGATGATGCGGGCTCCGAAGGTGGGATCAAAATATACACGGACTCCAAGGATACCGTTCCGGAGCTCGACCGGAGTGAAGTGAACCCATTTATCGACCATCCACTTAAACGTGATCCTCCTGAGTCAGACCGCAAATCAAAAGCCAGCAAAAAGCGAAAGGCGCAGCCTGAGACTTTTGGTACGCACGAGATCGAAGAGGCGTTCAATCATGAAGAAGGCATGGTCTACGTCTTGTGAGTACTCGACACCCCACCATGCCCCATACTGTGAACTAACCCCCCCCAAGCCGCGGCCGCAAGATCTTCAAACGCTTCCCCACCGAATCATCACCCCGAACCGACCAACTCATCTCCTCACACTCCGATCTCGACGACGCCGCCACATTGTCCCCATCCCACTTCACCCGTTCCTCCATCAAACCCCGCCTCCTCTTCCCCACAGCCCAACAACAGCGCGAGCGCGACCTCGCCGACGAAGAAGCCACCACCGACATCGAACAGCAGGCCGACGACAGCGAGATGACCGACATTGCGACCGACGAGACTGAAATCGAGGAGCCAGTCGTCACGCCCGTCAAGACGACTTTCACGCCTGCTAGCCCGCCAGACACGGGACATGCGACGAGGAGTGCGACGAAGAAAGCGGGGATGGGGAGTTCCTCGTTGAGTGGGGAGGTTGATGGAGGAGGCGTTGAGGTCAAGAAAGGAAGGAGAAGCCCATTCGATGGCTGGGCGAGGCGGAAAGCTGGGGCTTCCGCTAGTGGTGCGGCGACAGGCAAAGGGAAGAAGAGGCAGGGGGAGCTGATCGAGAAGGGCGATGAGGCAGAGGGGGGTGTTTCCGTGGTTCACAGCGGGAACAAGAAAGCGAGGGCTAGTTCGAGCGAGACTTGAGCTGTGTCTCTGCAGGTGCAAGGGCTCGGATTTATAAGCCGGGCAGTGCAGAGCATTTTTCATGACAGCGATGACGGCAGAGGGAGGTTTGTATTGTTCTAATATTATAGGCTTGCTTGAGCGCTTATCGTGCCTGCTATAATCAGGCAGCTGGATATCATTATCGGGGTCGATATATGTTCCCAACCTGCTCCGTCCACTGCAGCCTCCACCTCATCAATCAGCATGGCTAAGATCTCGCCGTCTGGCACTGTGTTCTCTGCTGTTCCCTCTTTCAAGAGGAACAGTCGGAGGAGAGCCTGCCCCTGCCTGGACTTATTCAAGTCACGTGCCCTGGACTGTGAACCTCCCTATCAATGTACAATTGTGAATGAAAGGGCCCATGCAGATTTACATTTGCGCTCGCCATGTATGTTGAAAGCTCATGTCCTCCAACCGTTCCCAAGCCCCCCTCCTGGCGTACTCTTCCGGGCAGCGGCCGAATCATCGGGAGGTTTGGATTGCATCCAGGGGGTTCATACCCAACCGGATTTAACATTGGTGCCAGGAACGATGTGAGTACATGCAATGGGAAACATAAATCTGGCGTGCTGGCTGATAGAGATCCGGATTCGCTGCTTTCGAGTTGTGTCGTGAGTAGTGGCCTGTCTTATGCCCCTGTGAGGATAGGAGCCAGGAGCAAGGAGACGGAGCTGAGAAACAAGTAGAGGTATGGACTTCTTCACTGTTTACGTGACCCATTGACATTGCCTGCCTTTTTCTCACAGCTTGAAATCAGCATTATTCCTCTCAGCCCACCTCTCATGACCGCCTTGCCCTTCCTCCCCATCCCCATCCCCCTCCCCCTCCCCATGACCCAGCTTCATCATCCCCGCCACCTTCTCCGCCAGCTCCATCTTCCTCGCCCCCGACCGCTCAGTGCACAGCTCGTAGACTGCAGCGAGATTGAAAGTTAAGGCGTGGAAGGAGTGTCCTTCATCAACCAGGCGCGTGAGGAGCTGGCTCGTCTGTGCTCATCTCAGCCATGATACTTATCCAGCGCGGAATCTGACGTATTATGAAAGACCCAGATGGTAGAGATAGAAGGTAAAAGAGAAAGCACCCACCTCATCAATCCTCCCCAAGTACAGCAGACAGACCGCTAGATTCTGCGTGGCCAGCACAGCATGCTCCCCCTCGCTCAACGCGCGCCACTCCGCCGCAGCGTCCTCATACCGCCCCTCCGCCATGCTCAACAGCGGCTTCAGCACCACGCTCACGCCTTCCTCAGCCTGCTCGCCGGAGGTGGCAGCGTTCGTATACTGCTCCGCCGCACCCACATCCCCAAGCTGAAGACAGAGCAGCGCAAGCCTACTGTCCAGGATGCTGTCTCCATCCGTGTCTGCGCCGCTGCGTAGCGTCTCAAGATGGCGTCTCGTAGCCGCCAAATCCCCCATCTCGATCAATGCGTTGCCAACCCTGACGCCCAGATCTTTTAATCTCTCTCTCCAGAGATTCCTTTCTCCATCCGTCGCCGCCTTCCGCACTTCAACTCTTGCATCCCGCGCGAGGTCGTAGTATCCCACTACGCCTCTTCTTAGGTCTCCGAATGCAAGCGCTTGGAGCCGCACGACTAGGAGACGCAGTTCCCAGGGTAGGATATTAGATCCTGTGATTGCGTCGCGGTAGAAAGGGGAGTGGATGTCCTCGAGGACCTTGGATTCTTGGGCTGCGAAGGAAGAGAGGTTCAGGAGGGTGAGGGAGGCGAGGCGTGTGTAAAGGAGGGAGAAGATTTGAGAGGGTAGAAGGGAGGACGTGGTGCTCAGGGTAAGGGCGGAGGAGGTGGCGAGGTGCCGTGGGTTGTACGAGGAGTTAGGAGGGGGTGTGCGGAAAGGTGGGGGGATGTCCTGAGTTGACGTTAACTGCTGGGGGGGTGAAGAGGGTTGGAAAGGGGGAAATACGAGCTGGGTGAGAGGGTGGAAGATTTCGGGCTGTTGGAGGTAGGAGAAGGCCTTGCGAGGTGGAGAGGGTGGGAGGAGAGGCGGTTCGGGGGTTCGGGAACGGGGTTTGGGAGGACTGAATGCGGTGGTCGGGAGTGGAATGGAGGCTGCCTCAGCGGTTGAAATAGGTGCTGGAGTTGCGAGGGGACTGGTCCGTCAATGGCACGCCTGGAGGGATGGGCGATTGAACATACTCGTCGACGTCGAGAGGACCTCTGGTGGAGCGTCTAGCCAGAGGTGCTAGAATAGTGTAAGAGCGATTGCTTGTCTGGTCAAAGGAGGGACATGGAGAGCCTACTTCGATTGTAGGGAATGTTTCTGCTATGTCTCTTGGGGCCTGTGCTCATGTCACTTGATTGATCTATTTCCATATTGCTGGCTGGAGCAAAGAATGCTTAGGGCCAGAGAAAGTATGACAGAGGCGTAGCCTCTTATGGTCGTTGAGCTGAAGCTTGAGCAAGAGACTTCAGCTAGCAATTGAGAGATGTACAATGAGGACTCGATAAAAAGTGGGTCGGACAAGCTCAAGCCCTAATGCAAGAGCTGCAGAAGCCGTAGATCAGCCGTGGGCGTCCGCAGTTCCGCCGCAAGGGCCATGAGGGGTCTTTCCACTACCCCGCTCCCATCTATAAGTACATGTACTCTAGAAGTAATATATGTCAATTTGATCAGAGAATATCAGCAACATGGCCTCCGAAGGCGCTCATCCGGGCATTTTGCACCATTACGTACGCATCCTGGTAGCACATAATAAGCATCAAAGCATGCATCGCTCACTGACTCCAGTCCCACCGCCTCGTCTCCTTCGAACACCAACCCGACCCCTCCAATCAAGCCGCCCAGAACACCCTCATCTTCGTCGGCGGGCTTAACGATGGCCTGCTCACCGTTCCCTTCATCCCCCCTCTCGTAAAAGCACTACCACCCAACTGGTCTCTAGCCGAAACCCTCATATCATCGTCCTACACGGGCTTCGGCTCCAGCACTCTAGGGCAAGACGTCGAGGAGATCGCGCAATGCGTCTCGTATTTCCGCAATCGGCGTCCAGGTGGGAGGGTAGTCCTGATGGGTCACTCCACTGGCTCGCAGGACGTGATGCACTATCTGATCTCCCCTGGGGAGCGACCAAGGATCGATGGTGGGATCATGCAAAGCGGGGTTAGCGATCGAGAAGGGTTCAATATGTTCATAACTCCCGCCTTGTTGAATGAGAGTGTGCGCGTGGCACAGCAATATGTCCGAGAGAGAAGGGAGAACGACGTGCTGCCAGGTTATCTGACGAATACCATCTTGACGGCGTCGATATCGGCCAAGAGGTGGTTGAGTCTTGTGAGCCCGGGGCCGGAGCACGCTGGAGAGGATGACTATTTCAGCAGCGATTTTGATGATGAGAGGTTGAGGAGGACATTTGGGAAGCTGGGACTCACGAAGACGCCGATATGTATACTGTATGGGGCGAAGGACTCATTCGTTCCTGAGGGTGTAAATAAGATGGAACTGGTGGCGAAATGGGAGAGGCATATCAGGGAAGGTGGTGGGGTTGTAGGTGAAGGATCTGGAGTGGTCCCGGAGATGTCACATACTGTAAAAGAGCTGAGAGCGCCATTGGACGACATGATCAAGAGGATACACAAATTCTTATCGAGGATCGAGGATGATTCAACTCAGGAGGGAAGCAAGCAGAGCACGATTCAGTATGGCCCGTGAGCAGGAATTCCATTACCCTCTAGTAGTAAACCGCTGCAAGAGCACATTGCAAAGGCTTCCGTGAAGCGCAGCAATGCCGAGCTCTCAATATCTAGAAACCCCTTCTAGAACATGCAAGCAGCACAATGGATGCAAGCCGAGAGCTTGCCGGACAAATTTCGTACACAAGCAGCCTGTAGGAAGCAAGGCAGCTGATCAATTAAAAGCCAGATGGGGCCATGATATTTCCCTGTGAGAACCCTCTTCCCCCACCGAAAGCGGCCATCGCGCCTCTAGGCACAGGGCTCCCAATATCGCCAGGCCCTAGGCCTCCACTCATACTCATAGACGTATTGCGTCCAGGCTCGAATTTGACGAAGATTCCATTGGGCTCGTGATTCTCGATGACGAACGAACCCCCGCCGTTCTGCGAATTGCCCTCGGTATCACAAATATCCAGCATCTCTTGCATTGGAACAGACCCCTCATTCGCCGGCTTCATCATCTCTACCTGGCGAAGCACTGTCTCCACGTTGTGGAATCCGAATCTGCTGTCTGCTGGAGGATGCACTGAAAGCTTGCTGCAGGCTTGGCACACCAGGAGACGAATTGTGACAGCCCGAGAGCCATTAGGTCGTGTGGGACCACCCAATACACCAAAAGCATTGCTTGGTCTGCCAGGTCCTAGACTTAACGTCAGCAACTAGGGTGTACAATAATATCTGTTCAGCAATCAAACATACTTGGCGCATTGGGCCATGTAGCTGAACCTGACGTTGGGGGACCACTTGATGGTGTTGGGGGTGAGATCCACGCTATCCCAAACTTTCCGTTACCGATAGGCACAGTATGGCCAAAGTTCTCTGCTTTCGCTGCTGCTTTCTACATCAGTATAAGTTATATCAAGCGTGATGTTGACTTACTGCCAATCGGGTCCTGGAAGCCAAGCGCACCATCGAAACCAGGTCTAACAGAGCGTGGTCCGCCCGGTGCTATACTTCCACGTCTTGAGTGAGTACCGTTCGGTGCCATTGGAACATCAGTATCATCAAGTAAAGCACTGCTTCCAAGATGACTATTCCCATCCTCGATGTCCACGTTCGCAGGTCCTCGATTGTTGTCGCGTTGTTGATAGGGAGCGGTGCTCGACGGTCGCTGTATAGGTGCTGGTCGAGCTATAGGGTGTGCCAGAGCCGGATTCTCGAAATGTGACCTCTCAAAGGTGGCTGATGAATGTCGCGAATGAGAGTGTGATGGGTGGTTCTCGCGAGGCATACTAAATGGACCAGCATTATGCGTTGTGGTTGTTGATCCTATCGGCGGCCCCATGGACAAGGACGTCATCTGGGGCTCCACTGGCCCACCTCGGCCCTGGGGAAAAGACCTCATCAAACCTACACCATTCATACCAGAGGGGTACGGAAATCCATTTGGAGCCATGAATGGACGGTACTGGTGGCCGTTGAAATGAGGCTGGTGTGGAAACATTGAGGGATCGTGAGCTGGCACTCGCTGGGTCACATTCGGCATGATTGGGCCAAACGCCGCCGGAAAGCCGTTGCCTATCGCTGGTGGATTAGAGAGCCCTGGCGGATGCGTCGGTGGACCAGCCAAAACGCTGACGGGCGTGACTGGGGGAGTCTGCTGATTAGTTTGTGATGGACCGGAAGGTTGTGACGTCTTGCCATTTGGCGGTACGGTCAGATCGTGAATTTGCGAATGTACGCTTGGAGACGCGGCCGAGCTTTGGACACGAGGTAGAGAGGTCTTTGGAGACGAGGAATGCGAACCTTGGAAAGAGGCTTGTCGCGGACGGATTGGCGTTGGCGCCTTGGGTATTGCAGGAGTCGCGATCGGGAGGTGGGGGGAAGCATGACCACTGATTGTTTGTGGCGGTTGAAGAGCAGCTATCTGAGGCGCAGTTACTGGCAGAACGTGGGACCTGGTTGAAGGGAGATTCGGAACAGCTGGGGCGCTCGGCACGTATTGCTTTATTGCTTGCTCCTCATTCCTCTTCTGCTCTGCTTCCTCTTTTTCGGCTTTCGCTTGGGCTTCACGTTCCTTCTTCTCGGCGGCCTCTTGTTCCTTCTTTTCCCGTAGCTCCTTTTCCTTTGCCTCTCGTTCTTCTCGTTCCTTCGTCTTTGCATCTTCACGTTTCTTCTTCTCACGCTCTTTCTGCTCTCGCTGTTTTCGCTCTAGCTCTGCTTGATGTTCACGAGCCTGTTGGGCCTTTATCTGCTTTTCTGCCTCTTTTCGCTGCCGCTCCTCCTCTTGGGCCTTCTTTTCGGCCTCTCTCTTTTTCCGCTGCTCCTCCTTCTTCTGCCGTTGCTCCTCCAGCTTTTCCTCCTCGATCGCCTTCAGAGCAGCTTCTTCAGCGGCCTTCTCTGCATCTCGTTTGGCCTTCTCCTCGTCCCTGGCCTGCTTTTGCTGACGCTTTTTCTCCTTCTTTTTCTGGGCTTCCTTGGCTTTTTTGGCCTCTCGTTGAGTATCAAGACGCGATTCCTCGTCTAGCTCTTCGATCAGCTTTTGTTGTCGTTCACGTGCCACCTTCTCTCGATAGGCAGTCAACACCCGCTGTTCAAACATCCGGGCTGCAAAGATCTGGAACATTCTTCGTCCTTCCTCCATACGTTGCTCTTCGGTCATTGCTTCCTGTTGCCAATTAGTAATGCGTCCTGTTCCGCTTTGATATAGAGTCACCATCTCGTCCTCATCATAGTCATCTTCTTGACTGTCGTCGTACTCCTCATCGTCCTCATCATCGTACTCCTGATCATCATCATCGAGAGGGGCACCATGATTGTGACTAGGCGTGGAAGGATAGCGGGAGCTTGCGTATTGTGCTTCTTCTTCTCGTTGCATCCGACGTTCGGCAAGCTGCTCCATCATCTCGATGAATTTTTTCCCATCGTTCTTCAGAAGGTCGTCTGCAACGGTCAGAATTCCGCCTGGAGGAGATCAGCACAGCAGGAGCAATGACTTCGAAACTATGGCGTGCCTTACCTTGAACGGTTAAACTATTTCCGAAATTGAAGAAGTCAGCCGCAGGACCCATTGGCTCTGCGGGTTCCCCATCGCTGATCTCATCCTCCTCATCCTCATCACTGTACTCATCTTCTTCACCGTCTTCATCATCATCCGTCACTTCCTGGATGCGGCCCCTGGACGAACGTGGATTGTACATTCCTGGCATATGCTGGCCTGAAGGCATCAATCGGCCGTTCGTCCTCGATGGAGGTATGATTGGCGTCCCGTCTCCAAGGCTGATCTGTTGATGATTGGCATACTGCTCCAGCTCTTCATAGTATGCGTCGTAAAGCACTTCAAGCTCTTCTTCTATAGCCGTACGCTTGCGACCACAAACGGTACAGCTACATGAGTGCTTCTGCTGCTCTTTCATCTTCTTGAGGACCGCGTCCTTTTCCACTTTAACAAGAGATCTTCTATCCTCTTCACCAAGTGAAAGCCAGAACTCTTTGATCCTCTGCCGCTCCTCTGCAGTAGAAGTATTCCATATACGGTCAGTGGAGATATGATGTGCGGAGCGAAGAGCTGCGGTAGACAGCGGAGGTGGAGGCGGGGGTGGAGGTGGTTGATACATTGCGCTTCGCGCAGTATAGGAAGTATTATTGGGATCGAAACTGCTAAGATAGCTGGATTGCGCTGCATTTGATCTTGTCCGCTTCTTCTTGGCTTTGCTACCAGAAGACTCGGAAGGCAACCGATTGCTGCTAGAGTGACCGTTCGTTCGGAACGCAGCATAAGATTTCTCGAGCAACCTATCATCCTCATCTGTGTAATACAGATCCTCGCCTTCTCCAGGCTCGTACTGATCCGGATCGTCATAATCCGAAACCCCGTAATCATACCCATTTGCATTTATTTGGGCTTGAGTCGCAGACATGGCATAATCTAGGTCTCGGTAAGGGGTGTCACTGGCGTCAACATATCCTTGGCTCCGATCGAGCACCGGCGTCGAATTTTGAGGCTCTGCAGCAGCAAGGCGGGCAGCCTGCTTCTCTCGCCTCTTCTGTTTCTTTCTGTTGACCGTCGGCACTGCATTGATAGTCTGATCTACCTCTGACCCTTCTGACAGCTTGGGCCCGACGTTCGAAGGCAGGAGATTCTGGCTGGAAGGGATGTTGTCGTTGGACGTATTGCCATTACAGGCCCCTACCAGTGGAGGTTTGGAGTTAGCTTGAGCATTGCTAGAATTCGTCGATGTTGCGGGCTTTGCTGTTCCGTTCGTTTTCGCGGATGCTGTTTTTGAGGAATTGTTCAGGCCCGATCCACGAGAGCTTGACTTGGAAGGCATGGTGGCCAACCAATTATTGTATCAAGGTTAACTCTGAGTAAAATAACATCAAGAGCACTCCAAATAGTCTGAGGTTACGGAGAAGCTGTTGCAGGGTGGTGGGATTGGTTGAGATGAGCCCCTCCTGTTTGTAGTCAACCCACCAAAGGCGCGACCCCTTATAGAGGGAGCCGCAGCAGATCCGGAAAGGGTTCAAGATGCTTGACACAAGTTTTGTAATGCACCATCTAGCAACCCGCCTGGAGTGAAAGAGGAGACCGAAGCGTGTGAGTGAGGAATTGCGTACATGGTCTAAATGTACCTACCAGACGTTGGAACTAGTGCCATTCTTTCCCTAGGTTTAGCTTAGGGCCAACGAAGCCAGGTACCTTACCTTACGCAAACCAATCGAGAAAAAGCGGACTACTTTCCCGACACCACGACAACACCTGTATAAGGTAGCAATTCCAGACGTCGACCGGCCCTCGCTCTTCTGTTAGTCATGGATGAGGTGACCCAATGATTGAAGGAATTCCTCCTCTCCGTCGCCGCAACAGCACCCAAGGTGAGCGACTCGGGGTAGAAACTCGACAACACCAACGCTCTAGTTTTATAGGCGACCATCACTCCTGAGAAAGCGATTTCGTTGGCTCACTTCGGCACCTGCTGTTTTGGGTCTGCGCGAGGAATATACCGCCGCCATTCGACAGTGCTGCTGCCTCCCCCACTGGATCGTCAGTTCCTCTGTTTACCTCGAGACACTCCCGATCCTCGTTCCGACCGTCAATAAAAGCCGAGAAACAATACAGAATGGCACAACAGCATGGGCAGAATGTAATACGGAGGTGAGTCTGATGGGATCTGGCGGGAATCGGTCGAGGCTTCAAAGTACTGCACGATTAGACTACAGCTCGCTGTATGGGAATTGAAGCTGGGAGAACATGGAAAGCTTTCAGATGTTATCAATCTCTGGCTGCAGTCTGTCAGTAGCAGTTGGAGGTTTATCGATTCCATTGCTAAGAGTTCGGAGAACTCGAAATCTCGGCATTTGAGGTTTCACAGATCCTGGGCCTCGAGATGAACAGAAGCTAATGTCTTTGTCACATTACTAGGAAGCTTGTGATTATCGGTGATGGCGCTTGTGGCAAGACGAGCCTGCTAAGTGTCTTTACATTGGGCTATTTTCCCACGGTCAGTGAACCTCATATAGCGGAGATGTCTGCATCAGCTAACATGAACAAGCATTATGTTAGTCTCCCTCACGGGCCGCACAGGTCATCTTACAGACGTCGAACCCACTGCCGCCGGCTTATGCTGATTTCAGGCTTACCCGGTCTAGGTACCAACAGTATTCGAGAACTATGTCACGGATTGCAGAGTTGATGGCAAATCAGTCCAGCTCGCTCTATGGGATACAGCAGGTCAGGAGGATTATGAAAGACTACGGCCACTGGCATACTCAAAAGCCCACGTTATCTTGATTGGCTTTTCGGTCGATACTCCAGACTCACTAGATAATGTTAAGCACAAGGTAAGATGTTACAGCGCCCCAACACCCACAGGACCGTTCCTGACTGGCTGTCGTAGTGGGTTGAGGAAGCCCAAGAACGTTGTCCAGAGGTGCCGATCATTCTTGTTGGCCTGAAGAAAGATCTGCGAGAAGATCCACTCGCTCAGGAAGAAATGCGGAAAAAATCGATGCATTTTACTACGGACAACGAAGGCAACAACGCCGCTCGAGAAATAGGGGCGCGGAAATACCTCGAATGCTCGTCACTTACAGGCGAAGGAGTCGATGATGTCTTTGAAGCGGCAACACGAGCAGCGTTACTAACGTTTGAGAAAGGTGAGCGAGGAGGATGCTGCGTTGTCTCATGAGTCTCTCCGAGCATGTTACGAAACGTGGTCAGGATTGTTCATACTGCAGGAACCATGGAGCTCAAGCCAGGGAGCTGCGGCGTGCTTAGCCGTGTCATCACTTGTTGAAGCGTGTATTCTAGTCCAGATTTGTCTGCTCAGCATGTACGGCGTTGCAATGGCTTTACGACCGAAGCTAGATGCGGGATGACCAGAAATATTAATAACAATATTGTGTGCAGACTAGTCCTCGAAAACCCTTGCTGCTCGTACAATTCATATCGATCAACTTATCTGCTCGGATCGTTTTTCAGACATGGCTCTGTTAACAAATATTGACTTAAGGATAACGACGCCCGCACTACATGTGCCATCGTTCACAGAAATGGAAACATAGCAGCCAATGGTTTTGATTCACAGTTGCACCCATGTGCCCCAACAATCCCCAATCCCATTCTGCCCCTGATCTACCCCCTCGTCCAGCCCTCATCCCATCCTCCCCTCGGCGGTCCCTCTGTCTGCGCTCTCGCATACTCCACCGGCACGCCCCCGTTCCCGCCCAAATATCCCCCCTCGCTCTGCGGCTTCCCACCGAATATGCCCTTTCTCACCATCGCCTGTCTATACAACCTCCCCCCATCCCCCATTCCGACTCTCAGCTCCTCGCACGCGGCCCGCATGGCGTTGTATTGGCGCTCGAGTTCGAGCTGCTCGGCGCGCTTTTGTTGCCTGCGGTAGAGCATCGCGGCGCGGTGGATGGTCCAATGTCGGAGGGAGCGTAGGCGGGAGAGGCGTAGGGGGCGGGGGTTAAGGGGGTGGTGCAGGTGGTAGCGGATTAGAGCTATGCGGTGGAGGTTAGCTGTGGACGGACTTGAGACAGCTTAGGGGGGGATCGTACTTATGCGGCGGTCAGTCTTCGGGCGGCCTTTCTGGGCGAAGGTGGAGGGCGTCGTTGAGAAAGAAGATTTGGGGATGAGCGACTGCAGCGGGATTCGGAAGGCCTGAGAGAGGGCCTGAAGGGGTGGACACAGCCTCATGGCGTTGTTGAAGTATGCCGTAGTGGTTGAAGATGCGATGAATGAAGGTACTTTAGACGCTCGTTTGAGAAGCTTGCTTGGCATAGTCTGCATAAAGCTTGCATAAGTATGAAGAAGGATTCTATGCAAGTGCCAAGGCAACGCAGCCACCCCACACTAGTCTAGCGCCATCTCCAGCCCCACTAAAATTCCCAACCTCCTCCACCACATGCCAATGCCAATGCCAGACAAGGATCCTCACCAGCCATTGCAAACATTTCCTTTCAATATGATGCTTTCCCGTGTCTTTCCTCTTCGTGGTATTCTCCGAACCTCTGTGCCTTTAGCAGCTCGCAAGAACCCGCTCCCCGTTGCGCAGCAAACGCACCTGCTTGTGCTTCACGATCCACCCTGAAGTAACAATCATCTCCACTATCCACCCTCTCCCCGTTATCCATCTAAGCAATGCGCTCTATGCTTCCGTCGTCTCTCCTACTTCTCTCGTTATCTGTACTCACCCATGCACTTCCTTTACAACCCCAATCACGACCTCCCATCACTAAACGTGCCTCTTATTCAGTCGTAGCAGTCGATGGCAGCTCAGGCTCAGCAGGACCCTCACCACCTGGCGTCGTTACTGCGCAGTCCACGATCATACTGACACAAAAAACGACGACAACAACAACCGCTTCAGCTACTACGCCAGCACCTACGGCGAAGATGGTCTTGTCAACAATTGTGTTACACGAGACGGAAGCGCCAAGCACAGAGATGAAGACGATAGAGGCCACAGAATCTGTAAAGACAGTGGACGTGACCATCAGCATTGTCAACCCTGCGAGTCCGACCACGGTGTCCTCGGCTATGTCTTCGCCAGCATCGACCACGTCTACATCCCAAGATTGCACAACCACGGAACCTCCACCAAGACCTGAGCTGCCCTATACTACAACAGATCCGTCGAGCTCCATTCCAACAACATCCCCTACCACAGACGCAATACCGACTTCCGAGCCTTCAACGCTTGCGACAGCGACCCCAAATACACCCATCACCACTTCTGGGCAAACCACAGCAACTCCCCCTTCGCCATACAACAATGGGCAATGGCACACCTCTTATCCAATTTGGAATATGACCTCCACTGCTGCGCCTACTGGGACCGCGACAGGGACTGCATGGCGGGTTTCATAGCAGGGGGTTTTCGAACTACCGTGCGACTCTTCCCTTATTATGTGCATAAGCAAGGCGCTTAGAACGGCTGCATAGCGTTGGACGGACTCGGGATTATCATAGCGCAGTGCTCAAGAGGGTTTGGACTGTGGGCAAAGATGGAATGGCTTCATGACATATATTAGAGTATGGATTTGCTTCATATTAATGTATAGACTTCATGGCAAGAAAGATTGGACATAGAACATCGGACACCCTGACACATGGCGGCAATAAATCAGGCGCTTCTGCTTCTCCCAATCCCCGGTGTTCCTAGCGGAGTCTATGTGACCGAGTGTGCTTTGACGATTTACCCTTTTGGCTGTGGACAGTCACTGGTCAATCAACGCATCGTGATTCTTTCAACAGATCTTTCCACCGAGTATTAGGCAAGAGATGTACCAGTTGTTTCGCGCATGGGTGACCGCTCCAACATCCGCCAGGGCCAAGGTTCAAGCTTGGCGGCTCATATTGGGACCTGTTACTTACATGTACGTTATCAAGCTTCCTCTCCACTTCCATGCTTCACAGAAGTCCAACAATTTTCCCGTCCCATAATGCAATATTTGGTACCGAGCTCACACCTGCACCGTAGTCGGTTGGTTGCTTCAGCATTGAGCTCCTGTTACTTCTACTAGCTCCTCTCCCAGGGTACCCCAGCAGCACAACACCAGAGTGTACGAAGTAATGCATGCGCAAAACTGGAAATGGAAGGTAATGTGCTATTGTTTGCATCTGGCGTTGACGGCACCACGATACCCCCAAAAGCGTCATGTGCAAGAACGTGGAATTATCTATATACTTTAATTGATGTATATAATGATATCTTCCATGTCCATACTTGAATGGATGCTTGCTACCTCATTTACCATTTTTCAAGGTGTGTACAGCTACAACTGCCTACTTCGATGAAGACTACCTCGGCTCGGCGGGTCAACAATATGTTATCTACTAGTACTGGGATGCGAGATGCTACCATGTAGTTGAACTTGAAAGAAAACATATTAGAGGACAGGAGTCTCGTACACATCAGCCACAGAAGATCCTTCGCCACAACGCTAATTGAGCGCATGGCGCGCAGGATATATCGACTTGCATGCCGATCCGCATACTGTAGAACAAGCCCTGCAACGTTGTATCCTGGGAATATCACAACATCTTCTTCTGCGATCTCTCTGGCTACGTTATTATCGATTGACAGTAGTCTACGAATCGTGATCGGAAATACGCCAAGATGCGCAAGTTTCAGACTGGCTCGGCACCCCCTAGTCGGCATTCTGAGAGCACGCCGACGTCGAAACACATAACTTTGCGTACACCACAACGTAAGAACTCATACAGCCAACAGTACCACTACATGTCCTAAATGTATTCACCTGTTTGCCACGAGTTTGGCCCGTACTCTATGGAGGTACAATATGACCGAACTTGCAACGACGGCTGCGCCACGCAAGATATCGCCTTGGAGGCATCATCGCGACGATTGCATTCGAGCATCGGAGCTTCAGCCACGATGAGCTTTGATGACTATATCAAAGCCGTGGGAGCGACGTGGCCGTCAGCACTGCTTTCCAATGAGACTTCAAATCACTCAACAACGTTAAGTCTCCGTTCAACGTAGCATCCTCAAAAGCCTGCTAAGCACTTGATACCCTTGATTTTTCTTTTCACTTGCTTGCGCCGTTCTTCTATTATGGCTATCGATCCGCTTGGGGCAACGATTGCGACTGTGTCACTGACCATCCAGCTGCTTGATGGCTGCGTTAAAGGTATTGATCATTCCTTCTAAGTATTCTGCGTTGATTTCCTCATTTCCCTTTCTCTTCCACGATTATACAACGGAGTAGTTACGACAGCTTCCGTCTCCAAATACTTTACAATCGTCTATATGGCTGGTCATTAACTGGCTCGCTCATTGCTCAATGCTAGGGCAATAGAATGCAATGCACCTGTGCGCGTAGGATCACGGAATAGCAGAACGCTGATGCAACGAACACCCCGTGTCAGAACGTTGCTGAAGACTTCAGTATCGTCGAACAATACTAATTCAAAGCACGGACTACTCGCCCGATCTGCTATTTCCTTTGATCTTCAATGTCTCGTAAGAATTATTGGTTGGTTTTAATAGCTGACAATCCGATCAGGGTACAAATACTTCATTGCGGCTGCCGGTATGCCGAAGGAATACCGCTACATGCGGACCAGACTTCAGGTCGAATATCTACGTCTTCTGGACTGGTCCAAAGTAGCCGGCTTGATCGAGCTCAGCGAAGGCGACAATTTTCCTGAAAGCTTACGCACTGACCGGCTGGTTCTGGTGGCTGTTCTGGCAGAAATTCGGACATTGATGGAAGACTTCAGCGAAATTAATGGTCGCTATGCTCCACTGAAATTCAATGAGGACTCAACGGCGAGGCGAGAAGTTGAGCAATTGAAGCTTGCGGAAGACTTCCAGCAGATCTCTATTTCCTATGAAAGAAGGACAGCGGAACGCAAATATCCGCGAGGCCTGAACCATATCGCTGAGACCGCGTCAATGGCTAAGGAAGTTGTTAGGAATCCAAAACAATTACACTGGGTAGCGTTCGATGCGGGTATCTTTACCAAGTTCCTTGGGAGATTCACAGAACTCAATGACTATCTGGCTGAATTAATTCGTGGAAGCCAAGCTCGACAATTGGAACAAATCACTCAAAGAACGTATCTAGAGATGGTCCAAGTGCGGTCATCGATTGAGGAATTGAAACACCTTGTTACAGCCAGTATGCTACTAGATGACCGCACGTTTACATCGACCGGCCGAGATGTGAGATTGCGAAATGAGGCAATCCTGGCATCACTAGCCCAATTCAAGAGTCTCAACGCTGCCACGGACGCGCCAGCTGACCACCGGCCTTGCGACTATGAGCGCCTCCTTGCATCGACATACAAGAATTACTCGCAAGTTTCCTATGATCGACTGACTACATTTTCATCTTACTCGACGACTGGGCGCGTAAGGATGAAAGGAATGTTCTACTCCAGCGACGGCTCTCGTTCCGACATCTGGATAGAGTGGAAAACATACAAGGAGGAACGGGTCCTGAACGAAGACAAATGGAGACCCCACAACGACAACACCAAGCGTGTACGTGAACTTGTAGCTCTCGTTCAGGCCCCCAAACCACTTGAATTTTGCGCCCCCGAATGCCTAGGATACTTCGATGACCGCGACGACAAGGAGCAGAGCGACCACGATTTCCGAGTCGGCCTGATTCTCAAGAAACCCGAAGGCGCTGGCGCACTCGTATCACTCAACCAGATGTTCGACAAGCCAACGCCTAGCCTAACAGAACGCATAGCCCTCGCACATAGAATCTCCGTCTCTGTTATTTACTTACACGCCGTGAATTGGTTGCACAAAGGTCTGCGCAGCGATAGCATAGTCTTCTTCCCTACCAAATCCCCAACAGACATCAGTTCCCCCCGCCTCTCCGGCTTCGAATACAGCCGCCCAGACAAAGAGGGCGAGACCACCACAGGCGGCAACGTGAACAACTGGTGGGAACTCTACGTCCACCCTGACTATCAGGGTTCCGGCACCAAAGGCACCTATCGCAAAACCTTCGATATCTACTCTCTAGGCATCGTTTTGCTCGAGATCGCGGTGTGGACGAGAATCGAGAACATTGTTGGCATCCAGGACCCCGAAGCGGCTGAGACGGAGGAGCTGAAAGGCATTCGAGCGAAGTTGCTGAAACCGGAATATCTGGACTATGTCCGCTCCAATCTGGGAGATAAGTATCACGAAGCTGTCAAGAGCTGCATTGAGGGCCGAGCAGCGTTCGGGATTGATGAAGCTGCGAACGAAGCAGCTGTTGAAACGGGCGCGAAGTTGCAGCAAGGTTTTACGAGCCGGGTAATCGATCCTTTGGGTGGTATCAGTCTCTGAGTCGAGGTCGGTAGTTGCATGTTTAGCATCTTACTTGTTTTTTGGGCATAGGCATACCCTGGTATCGTGGAGTTTTCGGGGGCTGATCGCGTTAGGTGTTTCCTTGCCGAGCCTTCTTATCAAGCGGTCTTGAAGCGTACGTCGAATGCTTTGACGATTTGCCATTTTATCTTCACTGGTCAATCAGTCTCTCTTCATTCCGTCATTTCGTTCTTTCATAGCTGCCGAATGCACCAATTCTACCAAAACCTGAGATACTCTCTGCCACACCCCATGATAATCATCCGAATATAACTTCATTCATCCACCTACCTCCAGCCACATCATGATTCCTCCCCATACTTGGTACAACCACTTCGCCCCTTCCCACCCCCTGTTCTTGCTGCACATATCAAGCAATCTCAACTCTACCATCAAAACCCCTCTCTGCTCTTCCACCCTACCATCCACCTATCAATCACCCTTTTTCCTCCCTCTAAACCTTCTGCCCATCGTTCCAACAAATCTAGTCATTCCAAAACCCCCACCGACATCCCACGGCCGACACACAAAAAGCCAGACCCAACAACGCTCCGAAGAGCCTTGCCTCGCTCTTGCTGATTCCATCAACATCCCACAGCAAGTTTGAGATAACACCACGATATAAAATCTAAAAACCACATAATGACAAGAAATTCTCACTCATCCCTCCCGCTTCAAAACCAAAAAAAAATTCTCAGAAGCCGTCGACGGGCACAGAGGCAAAAAAGGGAGGGCCATCCCATGCACCGGCAAGAAGTGGCTCACTTCTGTCTTGGCACGTGCCAAGAGACAAGGAGACGGGATGATGGGGGGTTGATAACTTAAGGAAGGTTTATAGGTGAAAAAATGGAATGTCTAAATCTTTATAAGATGTATTGGAAACATGTTGCTACGGGACTCGAAGAAGACATTGTAAATGTTTCAGCACTTGACGGAGCCCTGCTGGTGCGTGCACGAGACTCGAAGAAGCCAGTGTAAATGTTTCGGCACTTGATCGATCCCCGTGCGGCCAGTGCATGGGATGTCGATAAGCTGCACCCTACTTTACTCACTCTATATCGCAGAGCTTCCACGCCCTCAGGCCAGTTTCCCGTTGTCTTTGCAGATATCCGCGCTCTTCTTTTCTTCACCAGACTTGTGCATCGGAGGAGCGAATTTCAATAATGACATTGTTGAGACCAGCAACCAAGATTTTCGGAGCACAACCCATTCCAATCAACGACGTCCTGCCCAGCTTCAATTGCTATTTCAGTGATTCGGTTGAGTATCTGTTGCTCGTAGGCAGGAAGCTGCTAAGGCAGATCAGAAGGGGATGTCTGGTGCACTCGGGATTGGGGGCTGTGGACTGGCAGGCCGTTGTAACGCAAAGTCAAAATAGCGAGCGTTTGACGGTGCGGAAGAGATTGCTCGATTGTGTATTGACAATGTAAAGATGTGCGAGAGATAGCTCTTGTCATACGTGTTCATGCAAGTACAAACCTATATTACGGACTGTCTGCTTAACACTTTGCTTGGTGGTAGTCACTCTATCTGCTTCTCACTCCTCGGGTCGTAAGGCTGCTGTTCGTTACAAGACACAACATTTTGGGGGGTATCATTGTTGGACTGAGGGTATGGCAGGGCCAGTGCGTCTTAGGTTCAATATTTTCACTGCCCCTGCGCCCTCACTAGCTGGATTCCTTGTTCTTAGTGTTTAGCTCTCTACTCGTATTTTGGAATAGCTGTGTATCGCTATTTTCTATCTGAAAACACTCATCCATCATTAGTAGCCCATGTTCGAATCTGACTCGTCTGACTCCTCAGACTCCATAACCTCCACCTTGTGCTCGATACGTGCCGCCTTGACCTCGATTTTTTTGCTGTCTTTCCGCCCTTCTTTGTAAGCCGCCCTGTCCTTGACTTCCGGGCCCTTTTTCCTTCCCTTGCGTAGCTTGATGCCGCGCTTCTTGAGCACGTCGTCCTCGATGTCGTGTGACATCTCACGGAAGGTGGTGAGTTGGCGCATGGATTTCCACTCGGCGGTTTCTTCTGGGTTTAGTGCTTCGTCGGGGGGTGCCATTTCCGCCATTGCCGCGGCTTCAATAGGAGCCTCCTGGCCTGGAGAGCGACTTGGGTCGTCGCCATCGCTATCAGATTCTTGCAAAGCTGGTTTGGGTCGAGGTCTCTTGTTGAGAAGCGATGAATCGGGTTGGATGAATTTCCGTAATTCGGTGTCGAAGTCGGCTTGAGTGTCGACGACCTTCGGCGTAAGATCTTGGAACTCATCGAAATCGGGAATAAACTCGTGTGGATCATGGCAGTCTTCGTTCTCTGATGCGGACCCAGGGGCGTCCCTGAGGATTTCGGGGTCATCAATACTTGAAGCGTCATCGATATCCATCTCGTCCTCACTCTCCTCAGTTTCCAGAATCGGCTGAAGCTTGGCGAGTCGCTCTTGTTCCTTGGACTGCTCTTCTTTGATTCTTGTCGCCAATGCCCTTGCCTCGGTCTGGCAAGCTTTGTCTTCGGCTTCTCTCCGATGCTCACGGCTGAGAATCAACAGGCCTTCGGCCACTCCGAGACAATAGCTGTTCCGTACCGAGATGCCTGTATATTTCTCAGACCACTCCTGAATCTGGTTATGCACGGCCTCAAAGGCGATGGCAGCAGACACAGTATGCTCGGCGATGCCATAGAATGTCCACTTAATCTTCGTATCATAACCGGTAGAGAAAGCCCTGCAATCGAAGAATTTTTCCACCGCACCACACAACCAAGACAACCATCCCGGAGTGAAGGCCCTACCGCCGTCTGTCGCGGGCCAGATGTCGACCGTGCTCATGCCACCTCGCTGCGCGCGTTGCGTGCTGTCCTCCTCTGCCATAATATCGGCTTGGGTGATCTGGTGTTGCTCCATGATCTTAGATGCCATCTTCGAGGCTGCCCTCGCTTCCTGCTCGTTGGCATTTTCATGGTTGGCGCGAGCAAAGCACTTCTTCACGCGTTCGATAACCTCTGTACCACCATTTGAGGTCTTTCGAGACGGCGGATCAAGGTCTGCGAGGTACCCGATCTTTGCTTGTGGCTTTTTCAGGGGTTTTCGCCTTGAGGGCATCTTGAGTGGAAAGTAGAGTTCCGCATGCAAGCGCAACAGTGGGGCGTTCGTGGATCAAACAAGGTGGGAATGCTAGTCAAGGAAAATCTCATGTAGAGCCTGGACGGACTTAGGGAGACAATCTCAATTGCCGGAGAATTTAAGTGAATAGAAGACTACCATGGGAGCTCAAAGCTTGAAATATCTGCTCATGGTTTTCGGCATCTCTCTTTGCTTCATCACTAAAGTGTTCTGCACGCTCCCGCGCTTTGTCTTTGAAAACCTCATGTTTCGTCCTACTTTTGTGGGAGTCCTCGGCTAGTCCTGTGCCATACTTGCTAGGTGGAAACGAGGCGATTGAATATTCTGGATCAGCTCTTCGAGATTCAAGTGCTGATAAGCAAGTGTTTGGTCTACCTGAAAGTTCTTCTCCTGATCTGTGTCCGACTAATTCTTTCTACTCTAGCATAAAGACGGGGGATATTCGCTTCAAGGACTGCGGACTGACACGCCAAGACGCAGACAAGGCCCGTCGTCAAAAAAGGTAGCTACTTTATGTAGTAGCATTTCAATACATCTATTTTGTTCGCTTGCCTACTCCCCTGGACCGATCAGACCGATCAATAAGACAGCCGCCTGGTGCTAGGCCTTATGGGGATACCCCGGGGCTCAATGTAGCCTAGAGCAAGGCGGCTGCCTCGGTCTGTCTCACTTACCGGTGGCGCTCCATGGACTCTACTTTACCATTCCCGAGCTCCCGCCGCAAGATGTGAGGCTGAAAGCTTGAGGGACAATCCGTGCGGCTGAAAGTGGGGAGCTGTGAACTGCATCGATCAAGATGGTCTTTTCCAACTCTAACCTGTCAACACCATCTCTAGCCTCCGTTCGTAAAAGACTTCGATCACCATGAGTCTGTGGGATAAAGCTTACGAAAATTTCAGGCAAGAACTATATGACCAGAAGGAGGATCCTTCAGCAATTGAGAGCTTTCTTCAGGACAAAGCTTCCCTAGACGATGCACAGCACAGCGCCGCACGTCTCCGTGACGACAGTAACCGCAAGTATGGGACTGGTGACAGTCGAGGCAAAGGCATCTCCGGAAAGTGGATTGTTCGAATTCTGGAGAATCCTGGGAAATTTATCTCCTCCGCTAACGTGGCCATGGATGCCGCGCCCGAATCGATCAGTTTGGCATGGTTCGCCATCAAGCAAGTCCTCAACGCGATCCAAAACGACTACAAATTGTATACCACCTTCAATACCGCCTTGAATGACATTACCGAGATGACGGTACTTGTCCAGACCTATGACAAGATTTTTCAAGCCGATGAAACACAAGGCGGAGGTGGCATCTACCATGAACTATTCGTCAGCATCATTGACGTCTACACCTCCATCCTGGATTTCTCCTACGCAGTCAAAAAACATATTACGGCATCCAAGGTCTCTAAGTTGAAACATGCGTTGCAAGATACGGTAGGAGCGTTGAACCAAATCTTTGAAAAGAAGACAGCCACAATCCAAGCGCAAAAGAAGAAAGTCATTCAGTACTCGGAAGCCGCGTTCCAGCGTAAGACTAGCGATCAATTAGGAGATATGAAAGGTGAGCTATCCGTTATGCAAGTTATGATGCGCGAGGCATTTGAATTTCACCAGCAATCATCGAGTGAATGGAAAGAAATTCTGAGCGAGCTGAAAGCGTCAAATAAACCTAGTCATCGTGATCTAGCTGTGGACGAGCATGAAAAGCATATGAAACGCTTAAACCCATGGCTAGATGCAAGCACTGGGATAATGTCAGCACGACAAGAAGAGCGGGCTTCCGGTACTTGTGTCTGGATAAACGAGGTCTTAGCGTACACTGCCTGGCGAGACTCCGACAAAAGTGCCATTCTTTGTGTCACGGGCGAAGCTGGCTCCGGCAAATCTGTGCTTGGCGCATACATCTGCGAGGTGGTTGTCAATCAAACATGTGGACGCAGCCTGGGTCTGTATGTATCAAGTTACACCAGGTCCAGCGATAAAGCAGGTGAAGCACTCGAACGCATCGAGAACACCATCATCCGTAGGACTTATGAGCATGCGGCCAGAGATACAGATGACGAAATGCTCTTGCAGCGATGCAATGGCCTGTTCACGCAACCAAAGCAGACCAAAAGCAAAGATGGGTCAGGGCGGAGCAGGGATACTGGGCCGTCAGCGCGCAGTCGTATCTTTAGTAGTGATCACCCGCCGGACATGGTCGATTTTTATCCTGAACTTGTCGAGGCGCTTGAGAGACGCATGGTAATCGTCATCGACGACGCCGATAGTCTATCAGATACAGATCAGGCGAAGCTGATTGATCGACTAATGGAGCTGCAGAGCTCGGAAAACATTCATGTCCGATTTCTCGTACTATGCCGGCCCTCGAGCCAGATACGGTTGAAAATGAGTGATGAGCTTATATGCAAGATATCGATGGCAGATCACAACGGGAGCGATATCAGACTGATCATTGCTCAAGGGCTAGAGATGCTTCCTGGTCTTGCGCAGACGGAAAGGGCTGAGGTCGAAAACGTAATTACGCAGAAGACGGGCCATCGAATTGCCTATGTTGAGCAAGTCGCACTGCCGTTCTTACGCACTCCCTTCCAGCGACCCGTCGCTAGCTGGCTCAAGGATTTGCCTGACAATGTTAATGAGACTTACCATCAGCATCTACGTCAGCTTTCTCCCAACTACCATGAGCTCCTTCGGACGGCCTTAGCCTGGGCATTGGTGGCACAGGTACCACCAAGCGTAGAAGAGATCATGGATGCTTACTCGCGCGAGTACTTGGATGGCGCTATGGACGATGAGCGCGGCAAGACTAAGTCGAGCTTGAACCTCTATCGCGAACAGATCCAGAAGGCTGGGGGGCCTTTCCTAGAGGTCTTAGATGATGAGTCCGTCACACTAGCGGATGCTCAAACGGTCCGCAGCTTCTGCAGTCAGGTGCTTGAAATACCTGCCGATGGAACCAATGAGGGACTGGTGTGTACAAGATGCAGTGCTGCCAAAGGAAATGAATTTACGCTATCTATATCTGAGAAAGAAGAGCACCTAAACATCGCTATAATCTGCCGTAAGCTCAGAACATACTTTGACGACCAGGCTAACATGAACAGTAAAACATCTTAATTCACCCTCGTTCCAGTCTCGATTTTTCCCTGGAATGCTTGAGGAGGCGAGATCGCGAGCCCAGAACAAGCCCAGTAATCAAGCGTGCGTTGAGGGTACCATAGAGAAGTATGAGCATACATTGGTCAATTCGAATGACACCCTTGCGTCAGAACGTAGAGAGATGGATAGCAAGGATGTAGAACAAACCCTGGAGTCTGGTTCCCTGGACATATTCGGAAAGAACGCTCTACAAGCGCACGTGCCTGATGAGCCACCCATAGAGGAGATAGATGAGGACGAATCGGTCTTTTCAGATCAAGATAGGGAAGACTTCGAAGAGCCGTATGATGATTACTGGGACAATACTTCTGAACGATCAAGGCAGCGCTACGAATGGACCAACTGGTTCTATCACGTGCGACAAGCGAAGCGCCTATGGCCAGCCGATGAAAGGAAGGCCAACGCGGGATGGCAAGAACTCTCTCGTGAAATGGAGCGCTTTTTTCTTTCCGAGCCAGTAGCCTTTGAGCTCTGGAAATTGGCCGTTGTGTGGTATCAGAGCGAAGACTGGCCGCCCCTCGCGTTCGCCGCCTTATACGGTCTCACGAGCCTGGCTGAATCGCTATTTGCGAATGGCGTCAAAATGATGGATCTTACACCAGAGGGCTTCAGCGCCTTGAGCATTGCTGCCGAAAGCCCCGATCGGCTTGACACACTGCAATTTTTCCTGGGGCGAGAGGCCGATCCAAACTTTGAAGGCCCGAAGATACCAGCATTCCACCATTGGCTGTTACTAGACGCTGATGCGACGTGTGTTAGAGAGCTGCTTGGTAGCCACGCCTCCTGTTCTAGTATCAGTACTATATCTCATGACAGTGCGTTACATTGTTTTGCCTCCTGCGGATCAGATCCTGAGGTCTTAAGTCTACTTCTGGAAAATCCCAAGGATACCGAAGACCGTGCCGAGATCAACATTCGAGATGGCGAGGGTGCTACTCCGCTGCACCACTTACTCCGCCGGCAGAAGATTCCTCTAGAACTTCTCGAAATGTTTCTCGCGCGTGGTGCTGATGTTAACGTCGACTCCCTAGACTCAAGACGACCTCTCGCCGGAGCAGCATTATGGGGCGAAATAGCGGCCATAGAAAAGATCATTGGCTTCGTGACAGATGTAGATGATGATGATAAATGGGGCTCTACAGCTCTGCATCTGGCGGCACACACCGGCCAGAAGGAGACGGTACAGTTTCTTTTGGAACATAGCGCTGACGTGAACCGTAAAGATAAGCATAACCGGACGCCACTTCTGTGTGCATGTACCCCTGATGTTAGGATTTTGCAGAACAGCAGTCACGCGGCAACTGCCGAGCTGCTGATGGATGAACAGATCAAGCGCGGCGCTCTCTTTAGTGAGATCAACGTCTGCAGCAAGAGTGGGCGTACACCTTTACGGGAGGCCGCGGGTCGTGGATTCGTGCAGGTCGTAACCGCCATTCTTAAGCAAATGGGACCGGAAGATAGAGAATGGATCAACAAACGTGACGAGCGCAGAGGCCGTAGTCCACTTCATTCGGCAGCGACTCATGGTCGTGCAGAAGTTATTGTGGTTCTTCTCAGACACGGTGCTGATCCGAATATTCGTGATGGTAAAATTAATGAGGGCAAAACATGCCTTGAGCTATGCTTAGACCAGTGGGCCAACACAGGTTCTAAGCGCTACGAAGATGCCATCGCGCTCCTGATTGACGCGTGTGCCGAGGAAGTAAAGAGAAGCAAGCTCCTATTGACCACGGCGGCCATTCAGGGCAGCACACTGATCCTAGTAAAGCTCGCCAATATGGGGCTCGATCTGAACCAACCTGATGCATACGGCTGGACACCTAGACAGCTCGCTTCGCAGTTTGGCCACGACGAAGCCATGGAATTCATCTCGACTACGTTGGCAAGCAAGGCATTGCGGCCTGCCGAGTGGTTGCTCCCTGAAGACTCTAAGTATACGACGCTACAAGATGACGGTCGACGAGTAGTCCATCAGAGTGTCTTCAGATTTTGTATTTCGGCCAATCAGCCGGTACCAGCGCTGCCAGTATACTACTTCGAGATCGAGCTACTGGATAATGAAACTGGAGAATCCAAAGGTGGGATTTGATTTGGGATCCTCTTGTCTCGCCCTCTAACCCTATTCCTAGAGTCGACGACCAACGGTGATGAAGAAATGCCGGAGATCGCCCTTGGCTTTTGCACAGCAACAGCCAAAACAATCGAATTCCCTGGCTGGCCGCTCTTGCTGACTGCTTCCAAAGTACAGTCGTGGGCATATCACAGTGACGAGGTAGTTTCAATGGCTCCTTACGCGAATTCTGTATCATGCAATGTGCACTGCAACACGTTCGAGGAATACCTGCCCCCTAAACATGTCTTGCCTGATTTTGATCCTCCTTGATAGTGTAACACTGACCTCAAGATTCCTAATAGTGGTTGCCTCTGTTCCTCGGACCAGAAGAAGTGGCGTACGAGGTTTGGCAAGCATTACGGGCCAGGTGATACCGTGGGCGCCGGAGTAGAGCTTGAAACGAGAAGAATTTTCTTCACCCGAAATGGCGCTCGGATCGGTACGTCCTCTTCCCCCCCCCCCAAGACTTGGAGCAATGCTGATATCTTGAGGTACAGCGGACGGGGTCTTCGAGGATATCAAAGGACGCTTGTTTCCCGTCATTGGCCTCTCTGACAAGATACAGCTCCGCACAAATTTCGGATCCGATCCGAATCAGCCTTTCAAATGGGATGAGGCAAACTATGCGGTCATGGGGATAAGAGGCGTCTCAGACAGGAAGATTGTGGATGGAATTGAGCCATCACCGTAGAGGTAATGCTTGAAAGCCCCTGGCCCAAAACTACTTCTACTAACCTGGAACCACATTTGCTATTCCACAACCCTTTGAGTCAGGGAAAAAGACCCAGTTCAGGTGGTAAGAAAGTCTGTTTCTCACGCTTTTTTCACTTGCAGTTATATCGCTTTGACAAATGAAAGTATCTGTTTATAATGAGAGAAGCCTTTCCTTAGAGTAATCACACGTGTAAAATCTGGTATGAAGTCTAAGAATTCATCGGTTTTAAGTCGAAAATTGCGTCGTTTGCATGTATCTGCTTTCTTTCCCTTCTAGCTCTCTTATATACTGATAAGCACGACGTCGATGCTCGCTCCAAATCAAGCTTGTTTGGACGCCCAAACGATTATCTATGCATGCAGCGTTGTTTATAGAAATGACCTATTTTCTCTGATAGACAGGCTCGTTCCTCGCTGCGTTTGCTTTATTAGAATTTGGGTTTGGAATAGTAAAAGTGACATTGAGATTGTAGAAGTAGTCTCATATATACGATATTATAGATTTTTCGGGACCAGGTGGTATTAGGTGTTTCCAAGCGTTTTCAGAGCGTACGTGGAATGCTTTGACATCTTGTCGCTTTAGCTACGGATCTGCCCTGTTCAATCAGCACATCGCTATTCCGTCATTTCGTTCTCCCATAAATGCCGTCTATCTCAGCATGAGAGATTCTCTACCACATCCCATGACAACCAGACCTTTGAGATATGGCTTCCGTCATCCAAATCCAGACCATTTATCCATATCTAGACCACATCCTGACTCTTTCCTATGCTCGCTGCACAGCCTCCGCCCATTCTCAAGTATTCCAGCTCAGCTCAACTCCGCCACCACAACCCCGCTCCACAGAACCTCTCCCCCACCCCTTCACCCTTACTCCACCCCCCTCTGCCACTCCCCCCAAAACCGTCCCCATCAACCCCTCCGCCATACCGCCCCAATCCCAACGCACCAACCCCCAAACCCAACCTCGCTCCCTCGCTGCCATCACCATCAACATGCCTAACCCAGCCCTCAGCCCCAACCCCAACCCGCCTACCCCCAAACCCCAAACCCCAAATCCCAGCTCCGACCCCAAACCAAACAGACCGAGAGTAGGATGTGCAAACGACCGAAGACCAGCGACGGCGTACCCCTTACGAGCTACTCCCACAATAGCCTGCGGACTCCCAAGCTAAACCATCACGCACGCCCTAGCCCCATCATCGGGGTTCACACCCGCGGAAGAGCGACTTCGCAGCTCGTGCTGACTAGCCTACCGATTTACGCATCAATTAGAGGGACTTCGAAAAAAGGAGAGATGGACAAGCTTGACCCACTAAATCTTGTTCGAGAGTGAGGGGGGAGAGGAGGGGAGTATCTGGGTGTTCGTATGTTTTGGTAGAACTTGGTGGTGGAGCTTTGCTTGAGGGCAAGATTCTGGTATTTGGGTTCGACGGAGTCTGCTTGTGGGAGGTGGTGGGGCGGGTGATGGGGGGGGGCTTGCGTGGTTTGTTGTGGGAGGTATGTGGGTGGGAGGGGGTTTGTTAAGATGTGTAAAAGGGTTTGGGGTGGGAAGGGCTTGGGAATGTGGGGTGGAGAAGAGGGTGGGGTGTAGTGGGGGATGGGAGGTTGGAGGGTGGATTCTGGGAGGCGCGTTGATGGGAGGCGGGAAGCATGGACTTGGGGATATAGAATGTTGTGGACGGTTGGAGGCTGTTGGATTGGACGTACAGGGGAAAGGTGTAGGATTGTAGTGCTTGGGGTTGGGTGGTCGGAGAAGCGGCTCCATAGTCGGTCGTTTGTTGATTGAGGAAGGAGCATAGTTAGGTGATGGATTAGATCGCCGGGCAGGCAGGCCCAAGAGGAAAAGGGTCATTCCACGTACGTCTGCTCAATCCGCATAGCGAGGACGTAATACGCAGACACCGGCACTCACGCCGCCCCCACAACCATCTTCCCTCTCAGCCAGTCCGCGAACCCCCTCTCAATGCTCGCCGAGAAATCCACAAAGAAAGCGATCGCTTTACTGTTCATCGGGAACGGGCAATGCTCCAAGTGCGCCTTCACATTCAGCACCTCCAGTCCCTTGATGGCGCTGACCGGTCTAGCCCACTCCATGCCATCGAAGTCCGCTATCAGCTCGAAGTCCTCCTTGCAGTACGTCTCCCGCGACTCCCACTTCGACTCTGGCTTCCCACCTTCTATCATCAGGTCTAGCTGCGCGAGCTTCATATTTTGAGAGATGAAAGCGCATGCGTTGCCCCATTCGCAGCGGTCAAAGTCTTTGGTATAGGGCAGGGCGCGTTTGAGGAGACTGATGCGTTTGACGGATGAAAGCGCTGTAGGCGTGAGGTCGGAAAAGAAAGGGACGATGCTTTCGATGTCGGTGCCGAAGTCGAAGATGTGGTGCGAGTAGAGGACGTCGGAGGCTTCGATGTGAATCTGGCGGTTTGTGCAGAGAATAGAGGCGTGGATGCCGGGGTTCTGGAGAAGGTGGTAGGTTGATTCCATAGTGCGGGCGCGGAACCGGTCGGCCATATGTCTGTACTTCGTGCGGCGGCGCGATTCGTGCTTGCGTAGTTCCCAGAGCGACGCATGTTCGGTGCGGATAGAGATAGTTTGTTGGTCATGATTGGTTAGGAGGAGGCTGTATATCTGGAGGCGAACTTCGATGGGGATGCGGAGGAATGGGTCATCGGGTCAAATAGTCGTCCCCGACATGTTGACACGGTAGATATAGCAACACGAGGTAATCGTATGCGCAATAATAGCACCTTAGAAGTTATTCAGAGCAAGAGCTCTAAGAAATCATTTAGATGACCAGATAAGGTCTATGATCGCTTCCTAGCCCCGCCGGATATAAACCGTGATACACTAAGGTATTCGGCCGAGGTCAGCCTCGCCGCCATCAGCAATAGTAGAGTGTATTTCGTACCTTACTGATGACTTGCGAGCAGCGATCCTATGCATTAGCATAAGCGACCACATTCCCTTTTCGATCCTTACGCAAAATATGTTTCTGCGGCTTCCTTAAGACCGCTCGACGATGACGCTTTGCTGCTTTGGCGATGGACCGTCAGCCAGTCCCTGGTCATCCAGTCTATCGCTGGTCCGTTTCTAGAATGCAAAGCCATAGGTTCTGAGTTCGACCAGGCTTTGAGACTAGGGCTGTGCTAGCGTATGTGATATCTCTAGCAGTGAAGTCGTGGCTGTTTGCAACTTTAGGGTGCCTGGAAGGTTTCGGTGGTGTCGTCTTTCAGGTCAACACCTTCAGGTCAACACCTTGAGGTCTCTTGGGCGTGCTCGAAAGCCCTCAGCAAGCCGATCAGATGCGATAAAGCCGCTAGTAATATCATGATGTGGAATATCTGATGGGAGCTGCCGCACAAATCATATCGGCCTGGGTTCAGACGTTCTGGGAAGCGAGCCTACATTGAGATTCCAAATTAGGTACGCCTATCTTGAGTCAGCTACTTGGTGAGGCTTAACATACTGCATAAAGCCCAGCACCGATGATGTAGAGCGCTCCTTGTAGCACTAGCCATGGAAGACCTATGCGGTCATTCATGGATGCAATCCCATAGAGCCATAATCCGTGTACCACTGGAAAAACAGCTGACAAGCCCATCAAAACGAACATTGAAGCTCGGAAAGGTCGCCATTTTGGGCTACGAAATTTTGTATCAAGAGATACAATTGTACAACCTATACCAATCGACGAGATCTGTGCAAATGATCAGCCGGGAGTGTCACGAAAGCGTGGGTAAACTATGACCTGCCATTCCCCAGTAGATCTTCTGTAATACTGGCTCACAGTAGAATCCATAGTAAACGCTCGGGACAAAGCTTCCGGTGATCAATGCAACTATTCCAACATAGTCCAATTGGTTTCCGAAACGCGCTATCTGAGGCGAATGATTACTGATGAGATGGTACGTTGCACTGATGGTCAGGCAGACAACCGCCCCTAGGAAGAAGCAGGCAAAAGCGACTATATCTGCGGCTGATACTGGGTATGCTCGGAAAACGTAGACAGAGAAGGACGTGAACAGGAAGATCAAAGCCCCAAGAAGATGGCTATGGATATTGACAGACTCGTTATGGAGATAGAAGAGACTCTGGAAAGAGCGATTATAGGAGTAAGAAGCTGGCCGATAGTAGCTCAGTATATACGAATTGTCGCGCTGCCATTCAGGTAAAGCCTTCCAGCTCAGTAAAGGAGGTTTGTTGATATCACGCTGGGGGTCTGGTACTTTGAGGGCTGCGACCGCCTTTTTCCAGTCCGTGTCTACAGACCATGTTTGACGCTGCGTTGCCATGATATTAGAGAGTTAGGATTTCTTGAAACTGGTAAGTGCATCTTGATTGATCAAATGTTGAGACCCACCAAAACTAAAGTATGGGGAAAGTAAGAAATCTCGAAATCCCGCGGCAAGTCTTGCCGAGAGCCTTGGCGCATATTCCGACCTCAGAACCAAGGTACAGTTTCTATCATCGTACAGCGCTTCATGCGATGAGTCGTTGAACGTATCATGGCAGCCAAGACTGCTGTCGGCCGCGAGTTGAACAGACCATGGGGACGACTGAAGCAGATAAGGAATGATCCCCTAGAAAGCATCGGCCTTCCGTCCAAGGGCGACAACAGGCACGAGATACAGAAGCCATACGACAGAGGCAGGAGCTGATGGCCCAGTAGGCTTCTGGATAACAGCACCCAGGAGAGCTACTATCAAGAGATCGTGGACCGTCACACGCGGCTGACCAGTCCCAAACTTCGGGCTGACGATGTAGACACAGCCTTTGCGTCTATGTCGCTCGATGGAGCCAGCGACAACGGCGCGGGCACAGCGATAGTTGCTTCCGATCAGCAACCCGTACATTCAGAGCGAGAGCTGTCTACCATCATGCAAGCTATGCGCAAGCTCCGCGAAGCACTCGTAGCCTCGGCCAGACTCGATGCCTTTGCTCGTGACGCATATGTCTTCATCATCCGCGCAACAATATTGGTCAAGCACATGGAATCGTACCATCCTGCATTACTTCACCTTCTGTCTCGGATACATCCCGCGATCACACTCCCGGCGTCTGAGTTGCACGAGTTCCTTGGTTATTACATTTTGGATCTGGCTTGCAGGCAAGCCGATATGGGTTCGGCGTTTGCAGTGCGGTTCCGCTATGCATACAGTGATGAAAGAGTGGATCTGGTGCTTAAAGCGTTGGCGCATGGCAATTGGTGGGTTTTCTGGAGAATGAGGGATGAGGTGAATGAGTACCAGAGGCGGTTGATTGAAGGGGCAGAGGATGAGATGAGGAAGCATGCGCTGGCGTGTCTTGGCCGAAGCTACCTGGAGGCAGACAAGGCGTTTGTTGAGAAGGCTTCAGATAGAGATTGGGAGAACCTGAAAAGGGTGGATAAGGTAGACTGGGAGCTGACTGGTGAGGTTGTTATGATTAGGCGAGCCCAACGCAAGTAAAGTTGCGAGTACTTTGTACCCACACTAGTAAACGCTGAGGATGCTCATAGATTGGGAAGAATTTCGTAGATTAATCTTTGCTAGAATTATGTACCACTAGTAGTATGTTACCGCCGAAGTCTGCTTTCGTCACTTACAAACATTCCCACTTCTGTCCTCCCATCGCAATCAAGCGATTGAAGAGTTCTTCCCTGAGTTCGATTGCAGTCAGCTTCCAGGTTGTTCCGCTCTTGTCAACGATCTCTAAGCCATCCTTGACCGTCCTGCCAGTAGCCCAACCGACCACGATCTTCGCTTTCCAACCAAGGCCCCCAATTTTCTTCAGCTCCCGTATGTCTTGGACAGGGATACTGAAAGCGGCATTCTTATTCTCGTCGTTCCCAGTTCCATTGCTAGGGTTACTCGAGAATGATACTGAGGGCACGGTAGCTGTAGTGGAAATGTAGACCCAGCCCTTATGGCCATGATAGCGAGCCTTGAAATCAACGGGCCCAGATACGACCTCCTCGCCCGGCTTTTCTAACACGCCGAGGTGGTCTTTGGCAGTATTGGAACCTACCTTAGCGCGAAGCTTATCGACGCCAAACTTGGTTTCGATACTCGTCTTTGCACCTCCTTTAAAGAAGCCAAGTATGTGCTGTCCGGCACGGTGCTTAGGCTTTGCAGCTTCAACAGCTTGGTCATTCGCGGGTTGCTCATTGGGATCTTTGTGAATCGCCTCATGGATCTCTTGGTTAGAAGCATCGAGAGTCAAGTCATCGCCATTGAGCGCTTTCGGCTTATCAGAAGGAGCCTCGTCCGAACGGGGAGGCGGTGGCAGCGGTGCCTTGTTGGCTTCTCCGATCCGAAGCAAGGTTACAGTAAGCTGCGCGTTCGTAGGAACACCTTTGAGCAGTGTGCTAGAACCAGGTTAGCTTGGTATTCTATGGGCATCCTGTGTACGAACTTTCTAATTTCAAGGAGCTTCTGCCAGTTAGGATAATTTCTGTTCAACCAGTCAAGGCCCCGCCAGATTAGTGGGTCGCCAAAGAAGCCAGCGCCCATGATCAGCATGTTGATCTTCATGAACATGGCAGACGTCGTGAGGAGCGAAATAGCTACGGCTGGCGCTACAACAGCGGCCAGCCTTAACCTAGCTGCTTCCCGTGGGAAAGGTGGTGTCGGAGACAAGGCACTGTGTCATTGTTAATGATACACTCCAATCATCGGTTTGCAGGCGTACTTTGCAAATCGCTCCCAACCATCGCATGTGTCGGCCAGAATGTGCATAGTCGGTCGCATCTTCGTCCACATCGCTTCCTCCATCGGCTGCTTCGTCTTGTCATGATGTGGAGTAGGCTGACCTCCACCGGCTGCGTGCTTGGCATCGGCACCCGAGATAGCGATTTGCGTAGGATCGGGCACAGCTTTGTTCACAGGGTCAGAGCCTTGATCGCTTTGATCATGTGTTCCAGCTCCTGTACCTTTATCGAAGGAATTAGGTTCTGGATCGCCTTGATCATGTTTTCCAGCCGCGCTACTAAGCGCAATATGACCGATGCTTGAAACGAAATTGCTGGCTTCCTGCTCGACAGCTTCTCCCTTGTGCTTCTCGGGTGCTCCGGTGGCGCTATCATGACTACCTAGAACACCGGCTTTCGGGGACTGGATGCCACCAGTTTTGGAGTCGACCAAAGCGAGCGGCGCCGGTGGGAAAAGAAACGGTCGCGAGGGAGGATATGCAATGAGCACAATAAGAGTGGTAAATAACAAGGGCACGATAAAATTGAAGGTCCACGCGATAGCATAAGCCTAGCGTTGCTATTAGCTATCAGGTCTTTTTCACGGGCTTCTCCTAGCCTTACCGCGGCGAAAGCAGTCGTTCGCCTGGGTTCTCGCCACGATCGTATACGAGCAATATGTTTTCCAAAATGCATTAAGCCTATGATCACTGTCATGTAAAGCCTTTCCAGGTTACTCCTGAGCTTATCGGGCGAGAATTCTTCATCCTCCACGATGTTGAGATCGAGGCCTCCAGGAGGAGATGCATTCGTGGCTTTGACATGGTAAATCTGCTTGTTGAAGCGTCGAACCAAGGTCCATAGCTCGTCGTTCGGAAGGCCTCCTACAAGAGGCTTTGGGATGTCTGCTGGATGATCGTTCCAACCGAGGTCTCTCACCTCGCCCCCGTGGTGTGCTAGTTGGGCGGTTCCTTTCTCCTCATGATCGGCATTGGCAAGCGCATGGCTGTCCGATGGAGCGCTTGATGTAGGGGTGTTGAAGGTTGAGCTGTTGGATGTGGAGGGCTGCACTGCATCCGCTCTGGTGGTGGCGCCAGGGGCGTTGTGGGCTCGCTGCTGCTCACTTAGTTCGGAGTCTGGGATGGGACCACCCTATTGACTGGTTAGAACAGTACACCGTCATATTGAATTGGAGCCCGGCTTCAAAGTAGCAAAGGACTTGGGTGGACTTGGGTGCAAATGCTGTCTATGGATGCTACAGTGATCCGGTTCTTCCGGGGGTGTACAGGACGCAATCGATGGACTAGACTTACATCTCGGAAGACGTAGCCTGGCATAGGCATCGTCGTAACGGCCTGTCAATATCTTTGTGACTGTCGAATTTGATGTACATGTATGGAAAACATGGAGACTATTGGTGTAATGACTTGGCAGTTGGAACATCGTCATATATGTCACGTGATACGCCGCAACTCTCAAGCCTGAAGTGACTTTCTCAGAGCTATCGATGGAATACACATACAGTCTAGAGTGTCAACATGACTTCGGGGCAATCTCTGATGTCAAATGATTCGATTGGGTTGATTGAGAAAATTGTGGCTACAGTGGTGACGGCCATGGAGCAGGATGCATTTTAATCCTGGAAGTTGTGCAGGCTTGGCGGCGCAGAGCGGAAAAAGTGGGCCTTCCAGAAGCTGAATGCAACTCAATCATTTTCACCATCGTGCAATCTCCGTCAAGCAATCCTGCCAAAGCGCGGCTGACCTTTGCAATCTTTCTTCTGGTCGCTTAGCTAGATCTGGACACTTCACTCTTCTGGCACCGTCAGATACATCTGTCATCTCCTTGCAGTCGCGCAAGCTCTGACGTTGGTAGTGTAACCAAGTTCCGCATCAGAAGCCATGCCATCATTCAACTGCCAGCACCGACGATAATACCCATTATGGCCAGCGAGCTTTAGCATCCTACCACCATCTCGATAAGCCTGTCAAAGTTCTTCGGAAATCCTATACCTTACCTTATCGACATAATGTTCTCCCGCCGCAGAGCGCAGTCAAATCCCGTATGCGCTTCTTCTATCTGCAGCATTATTCGCTCTGTGAGCCATCCTACCGTACGCTGACATGTCAATGCTTTAGCCTGCCAGAACCAAGACTCCTCCGACGGCTGCAGCTCACACAGCAGCAGCTCAAGCTTTCCTCGCCAACCGAGCCTCCAATGCGACTCTCTCCAATGCTGCGGCTGCTGCCGCTCTACGCTCACATACGACAAGCCCAATCCCTGTAGGTGAGATTCAGACAAGGCGAATGGCTCGTAGGGGGTCGGTCTCATCGACTGGAAGCGGACGGCCAGGGGGTTTGCAGCGCCGTGACAGCGGTGGATCGATGACAGATCGCACGTTCAGAGATCCATCGCCAAGCCGCAACAATCAGCCTGTATACTATGATGAAGATGCTCCACCTGTGCCTGCGCTTCCAAATCGGTACATGTCTCCACCTCCGGTACCCCTCAAGTCAATCCGAAGACCAGCGAGCGTCGAACCTCCAGAGCGGGTGCTTTCTCCTCCTCCTAGACCCAACGGACGCGGTGTCAGCCTAGATAGGGGACCAGGGATGATGGCTGGTAATCGCAAGGGAAAGCCTTCAAAGCCTGCTGGCAACCTGCAGAGCGTGGGAGAGGTCACTCGGGGTCAGGCCAGAGACACAGTCAATTTCTCGCGGCCGATGAGCCCGACGAGCTCTCCGCCAAGCTCACCCATCCTGGAGCGGCGGATTGCTTCGCCGCCACCTGGTACGGGGGACACACAGCGTTCAAATCACACTGCGAATGTGGGGAAGCTACGAGACGGCGAAGCAGAGAATATACAGTATTCACTCCAAGAGACGGCTGCGGCCCCAGTAAAAAAGAAGAAGAAGAAAGCTGCAGCAAATCCAGAAGCAGCGGGAAGCCACCTGGCTGCCGGAACAAGTGGAGGAAGAGCGAGCGGTACGGCTGTAGAATCGACTCCTCAGCGCCAACCGCCCTCTCTTGACACCACCCCTTCTTCAGCAGACAGCAGACCTTTGCAGGCCCCAGTCGATGGCAGTTTGAAAGCTTTACCTAAGAAGAAGAAGAAGAAGAAGGTTGTGTCTTCCGGAAGCACACAGGCACGCGAACCTGACATTGCTTCGTGCGCCTCCGATTCTGACTCGGCCGTATCCGAGCGCAGTAACATCTCCGATCGCCCCCGTACGTATAACACAAGAGCGGCTGGTCTGCTATTCAAACAACCGTCCATTGTTCGGGAAGACAGGGAAGGGGAGGAAATAGCAGAGTCCGGCCCCCCTAAGACAATCAACGGTCGAATCAAGGGCAATGACAATGCAAACACAGGTATAGCTGAGGCACCTGCTAAATCTCTTGGCAACGGTAGGCCAAAAAATCAGAATGTGGGCCAAGAAGCAGCAGCAGCCATACCTGCCAAAGCCACGTCCCTGGATATTCCTCGAGATTTGCCAACAGCGAATGGCATTACTTCAGCTGGTGTTGAGACAATGAATCGACAGTCACTCAGCCCAAGTCGAGCGGCTCACTTTTCTGCGCAACCAATTTATGAAACACCCGATGGAGTAAAGCATCAGCCACCAGCACGCTCAGTATCCCCCGCTAAGTCGGCTTTGAAGCATTCACCGTCCCGCGGAGCATCGCCTGTCACAGGCATACCTGCTGATTCTACCCGGCGTCGTGGACCTGCGAGTGAAGCGTCAGACACCACCTCCGTGATATCTGAGGATGGCTTTCACCCGCTTCCGAAGAAAAAGAAGAGTGTACGTGTCAGCTTCGACAACGAGTCCACTGTGGTAGGTCGTGCTGCAACACCACCTACAGATCCAGATTCCCCCGTAGTGATGAGCCCGCAAGCCAAAGGAGGATCTAGTAGGCGATGGTTGCCTTTCGCGAAAGACAAAAACCAGCATGCATCGAGTCCGAGCAAGGACGAGGATAACATCATTCAACCGACACCGGTATTGCCCTCTTTTGGGAGCGTTAGGGGGCGCAACGAGCACGACCCGCGAACCGCGGTCACTAATCACCAGCACACGGTGAGTCAAACCGAAGATCACGGTATGGGCGCTTCTTCAGATCAAAGGATTGGCAATATTTTAAGCCGAGTCTTTGCAGCAGACGAGCCCACTTCTATAACAAAACCAATGGAAAAGGAGGCCCCAACCGGTCCGTTGCCTCTCCAAACGACTTCTGTCGAAGGCAGCGGATATTATTCAGATACAGAAGGCAACTTTTATAGTGAGCAAGACAGGGACCTTCAAACAGCAGACACCAGCGCCGCTACCGGTATGGCTAAGATTGACATGCCGGAAACGAAATTAGATGCTCCAATAGAGTCCGCTTCTAAGCTTATACCAGAATCTCCGCATACACCAGAGCAGACTATTTCTGTACCTCTGATTGCTGTTCAGCCAGCCACCCCGCGTCCCGACCAGGCTTCTACGTTTGCGACCCAGCCCGTTAGCACCCCATCAGAACGAGCTCCAACAGCTGAAGTTCAGCCAGCTACGCCAGCTACGGAGGAAAAGCAAGTGACCAAAGACTACTATCGGGTTCACTTACCCGGTGAATTTCCCGTCTCCTTTGATCCCTCAGACGACGACCAACAGCCGTCTATGCCTTCCTTTGTTCAACATCGCCCTACAGATCCATCGCCTGCGGCCGTAGGCATCGCTGAACCCGAGCCACCAGCTGCTGCTGCCTATCATGATCACAGCTCGCCAGTCATTGGTGGCCTAGCTGAAGGATTGCGTCTGCAGACAGCACACGATGCCGATGAAGAGTCGGAAGATACTAATCACAGCATATACAGTGATGCTGCTGAAGACATCTCAGACCTCGAAGGAGATGGTTTTGGCTCTATCAATGCCATCGTCGAAAGTCCTGCCGTAAGCCCTCAGGTTCTTCCGGAAAAGCAGAACATACCTGAGAGCCCGACTAAAGGTGGCATGAATGGCACTCGTATGCCTCCAAGTCTGTTGGCCCGAAACGACAGTGAATTGTCTGAACCTGGGCCAGATGCAGGCTGGGAACAAGCGCAGCAGTACTGGTCTGGGCTCAGTCAACAACGCAAACAGCAGATGGAGCAGGCAGCTGCTCGCAAGATCGCGGAAGAAGAGTCTAAAGAAGAGATCAAACCGAAGCCTAAGAAGAAGAAGATGGTGCCCAAGAAGCCAGCGCAGCCCACAGTGGAAGCCGCAGACACGATCCAAATGCCTCTGCCACCGCGGCCTGATAGACAAGACCGCGATGAGATTGCCAGATCTTCGTCGCCTAAAGCATCCGCAATGAAGAAATCGATGAGGGCATCCCAAAACGAATCTTCTGCAAGGCCTCCAACCGCTATGAGGAAGTCGATGCGGGGAACTCAAACGGTAACCACCGAGGAGCCCACTATGCGATCATCAATGCGAAATCAGGCCCCATCGAAGCCACGCAATCGAATGTCTTCGCCTCAAGGCACGCTTCCAGAACCGCGTGGTGACTTGCACAAGAAGCAGCGGCCTGTGTCAGCCGTCAATATGATGGACTACAACAAGCCTCAAGGTAAACAGGTGGTCAAGCATGATCGTGCTGTCTCGCTGGGCGGGCCATCCAAACCCGGGACCTCTGTTCCTGCCACTCCGTCGAAGAAGAGAGCCCCTGTAACCAAGCTCTTACAGCGTAACGACAGTGATTCCTCAAGCAGCTTCAAGAGAGCGCGTACAACGCCCCTTGAGGGTGGAAAGTACACCATGAAGCGCTCAATGCGTGGTAATTCGGTCGACGAGCAGCCACAGTCAATGCAAGGTCGTTCCATGTCTCTTACGAACCGCACCGCATCACCCGCTGGGTCCTCTGGGCGACCTTTCAGCACCGCTGGCTCCGTTGGCCCAACTATGCGTACTTCTATGAGAGGGTCTGTAGACTCGGCAAAGCGCGCGAAGTCACCCCCTCGCTCATTCGGCTTCGGAAAGAGTAAGCCGAAAGCCACGTCCTCCGCGTCCAAATCCCGCCTCTCTAGTCGCTTTGGCGAATCTAGTGATGAGGAAGACGGCGCTGTAAATCGCCGCAGCCGCTTTGCTGATTCAAGCGATGAGGACGAGCCCGACTTCACGCCTGTGCGAGGTATCCCCCGCCGCATTGACGAGGGCGACTCCACAGACTTGGAAGACAGCTCCGACGAGAAAGTCGCTCCCAAGCCCCAAGTCACGCAACCGCAGACCTCGATGTCCGAAGGGAAAGACCTGGGCGCAAGGTCTCTGCGCCCAGTCACACAAAATGCCACTAGCCCTGCAAGCCCTATGACCACTGATCAACAACCCAAAGATAAGGAGAAAAAGAAACGCTCCTTCTTCGGCGGTCTAGGCGGCAAGAAATCGCCCAGACAAGAACCTGCCACCCTTTCCACTGAAGGCCAAACTAGACAAGACGTCCTCCGCACAAAAGCTGACCAAGTCCTCGGCTCTCCAACGCCCATTTCCCCCATCCAGCCCAGCTCTCCAAACATCACGACCAACATCTCAGCCTCGCCACAAGCGAAGAAAAGCCCGAAGCTGCAACGCCGCATCTCCGCGCAACAGGCCGAGAAGATCCAGATGAATCGCGGCATGTCTGATTCGTGGCCACTCCCACAGAGTCCTGGTGGGGCAAGCACACCAACCATGAGGCCGTCGACTAGCGATGGGACGCCGAAGAAGAAGGGTGGCTTGGAGCCGTCGGGTTTGGGGAAAGAGGTTATTGCTGAGGAGGCGAGGCCGGGTTTGGGGACGAGGAACGATACGGCGAATACGGCGTATACGAACGGTGTGGAGGCTGTGGCGGCGGTGGGGCAAAAGAAGAAAAAGGGCTGGTTGAGAAAGGCTTTTGGACGGTAATTTGAGACCTGCGTGCCCGTCCTATGTACAAAATTCCATTGAAAGTATGAGTACATATTCCGATGCGTTGGGGTATGTGGGTGGTCCCCGTCGATTTTTGTTTATTGGCTCGAGGTTTTTGAGCATTTGCATGAGATACCACATTCGTTCGGCAGGCTATGCGTGTGGTAGGAGATATCTAAAGTAAGACCTAATAATTGAATGACTACTAATTTGCCTACATACATTTCACAGAGCGTGTTTGTTTGTGAATTGTATACTCATACAGTCCGCCACTTTTACTGAACAACAGTATTGAAGATCTCTTCCTTTGGCTGTGACCCATTCTGCTTCAGCAACAATCTCACCAGCTTGTCTCACCAGCTTAGTGTCTTCTCTGGAGAGAGAGATTCGGCCTGCTATTATTGATGATAGAAGCCATACCCATCCCAACCACCCTACACCCCAGACCCAAATCCCACCACCCCAAATAACAACCACCAGCGTCCCATTCCCCCCCAAAGTACTCCATCAGCCTCAATACCGCTCCTCCATCCTCCTCCCCACCTACCCCCCTCCAGCATCTCCCTCCCAACCCAATCATCCCCACAACCCAACCACCAGAACCTCTGCGAACATCATCATCCGCCATATGGCTCAGCGCTATGAAGCTACTTTTCCAGCGTCATATTTAGTTATATAATAAATCTTCTTTTGAGAAGTATTGATTTGTAGGTTGTTAATGTCGATTTTGGGGATGATTATTGCAGTGTAGAGGTTGTTGAGGTTGAGGTTGGGGAGAGAGTGGGGAAAGAGTGGGTTGGTGGTAGGGAGGATGTGGGAGAGATCGTTACCTCAGCTTCTGCTCCACCTTCTTCCGTCCCTTTATTCCAATTTTATCCTCGCCTGTCAAGTAACAACTCTCAGAACGGAAAACCTCGAAATTGCCTCAACATTCTCACCATGGAAATCAACAATCTTGAAACCCCAATTCTCTTATTTCACTCTTCCTCTCCACCCAAACCTCCTGCCCAACCTCGACGCCGTATCCAAGACTTCATGCGTCGGGTTCTCCACCAATTTCCCAGCCACCAGATCCAGAAGCACATTCGCCGCCCCAATCGCCATCACATCTCCCTCCGACGCTCCACTTCCCCAGGTGGGCGTCTGTTGGTACCCAACAGCCCAGCTGTGAAATTAGCCGGCTCCCCTGCAATCTGCCCCGTAGAATGCAAGAATCCTTGCCCAGTCAAGCCGTTATACAGCTCACTGACATGCCCCGCTTGTTGCCACGTATCTGGGATCAGCGCTGGGTCGATTGCGACTTCGGCGCTCACGAGTAGCTGCGCGAAGCCCTCTATGACTATGTTTACGTCGGTGCCGAGCGTGCAGAGGAGGATGGCGCTTTTGATGAGGATGCCGGACATGACTTGCATGGTGATGTCGGGAGACGAGAGGTACCGATCTACCCCGCCGTTCGTTTCGGCTATGGCGGTCAATTTGTGGAGGCAGCGTGCTTGGGCGATGAGTTCAGCGCCGTTGAGAGCGACGCCGAAGAGGAAAGAGGGGAGGATGAAAGCCATGGAGCCCGTGACTACGACGCCGGTGACGCTGCAGGAGAGGCGACGGATGCAGGATTCAAGGTCGGTTTGTAGATCAACGGTACCTGTTGTGAGTATGGTATCGGCTTGAGGATTGCTCAAGACTAGGGTTTGGCTGGAGGAAGCTTGATTGGCTGCCCCGGCCTTCTTGGCTCGATACTTGGTGACCGCTTTGTGGCCGCTATGGTAGGCAAACCCGCTTAAGGCCGCGGCACCGGAGCCAACGGCTGTGATGAGAGCGATTCCAGTGGGGTCTAATGGGACGGCAACGGCAGCGGCCGCGAATGGAGCGGCTGAGGCAGAGGTTTTCCGCCGGAATGACTTGCTTTAGCGGGGACTTTGTTGTTGGAGGGAGGTGGCGGAGGTAGATCTCTGTTGCTAGAAGGCATGCTGAATGATTCCAGAAACAGTGAAAAGTGTAAGTAGATACGGCCCTGAAGGATGAATGGAATAGAGCAAAGCGCTTGAAGTTGAGCGTGGTTAGGTTCGATCCGTCTGTCTTCGGAGACTGTTGGAAAGGATATGGTACTCGAGAAACAAAAATGTCTGGAGGAGCTTGTTATGTTTAGGTCCTTGAGTGGAGGTGAATGACATATGAATGCTTAGATATCGCTTTGGCGAGCTGAAAGCTGAGGAATCATGGAGGCAATCAAGAACAACTGTCGATAGAGAAAACGAGAGCGCAACACAGCAGGTCTCTAACTGATATATATTCTCTTCCACAAGGGGCCGAGGCTCTGTAACTCACGCTTAGACCCCATTTTTGAGAATTATAAGATAGCAGGACAGCCTCGCACAGCCCCCGGCATTGTGCAGACAGTCGAAATATGCACGCCATATTCGTTAGGAACAACAGCGAATAGAAAGGCACTATACTGGGAAATCAATCTTTGCCTCGTCGACACGCTTCAGACACTGCACCTTTCATAGGTTACCTTTGTGTTGATAACCACTGGCCGCACACCACCTTACTCTCCTCGCGCACCACCCCCTACATATCATCGTATCGCAGGTCAGTAATTATGGAATTGTTGCTTGATGTTTCCCAGCTCGGCTTTGTTGACGATGGTGATTTCCCTGTCAACAATCACGTTATCTCGGAGTGGGCTCAACGCAATCATGCCCCGGAAGGGGGCCGGAGGTATGTTTAGGAACGCAGGACTAGGTTCCAAAAGTCAGGGTTGGTGTATGTTTTTGGCGAGAGTGCTGTATGAGTACAGAAAGGTGGTGTGCGGCTAGTGATTCCCAATATAAAAGGCTGCAGTATCTGAAGCGTGTCGACAAGGCAGAGTGGCGCAGCAGGCGGGGCTGAATGTTGGCGCCAAGGGGTTTCGCAGAATCATCCCCGTAGCCAATCAATAGTCTTCTCATACTAAAATATCTTGTGAACAGAGTACATGTACTCTGGCTATGTAGACATCAATGCGTCTAACATACCAAATATGCTGTTTTGGAACTAGCATTGAGTGAACATCTTCCTGTAAGGAATTCTCGATTCTCGGCTCCAATCCAAAGATGGCATGCAGTATTGATGTCGATTGAAACATACGGACAGTGCTATTAGCTTAGATCCTACCCTTATGGCTAATTCGGATGGTCTTGGTTTGTAAAGGAGATTGCCCCTTCCTATTCCAGATCGGAAAATGTCACTGCGAGGCAGGAGATTCAAGCGTTGAACGCACGAGATTGTGCTATTGTTCGTACGTGGATGGAGAGAGATAGTTGGCTAACTGTTTTTCGAGATCTCTCCCTACCCATATATCTATATTTCTGTATGGACATTCAGCATGAGCCCGAGTTTCGCCCGGTTGGGACTCCATCAACTGGCGCATGCTACCTGGGACTTGCTTTGCAGCATCAACGAAGTCCCATGCCAAAAACTCCCCTTTCGTTCGAGGGGTCTGCGTTTTTATCGAGGGAGATGCTGTCGCTGCTCCGCTGAGTGAGCAATAGGTTGCTGCAGAGAGCGCACCAGCAGCGGCAGGTCTTGACCGAGCTGTCAACCCTACCAGACAGGCTTCCAACGAAGCCGTTGCGGTTCTTCTTGGAAGCGATGTTGGTGTTGCAATCTCCGGTCACGAGCCCAAATGGGAAGGACACGCCACCAAAGCCCCCCCATCCCCCTCTTACCACGGATACCAATACCCTCAACCCATTCAACCAGCAGTCTTCTCCAAATGCAACCTCTGTTCCCTCTTTTCCATCTTCGTCCTCTCCTTCCTCGTCTCCTGGGCTTTCACCGCGCGTTTGCCGCTCGGTCGGTCGGCCCAGGGGGTGGTGTCTACGGCGGTGGTGTCGGACCAGCCTTCTGTGGTCGCCTGGGTGCTTGCTCGTCGTGGCTCGGTCTTGGGTAGTAGAGAAGGCTTTTGGGGGGCTTCAGCTTTGGGAGTGGGTTTTCGGGGTGTGGGCGCTGCTGTGGGTTTTTGAGCCGAGGGTTTCTTGGGTGGTGGGTTGGTGGTTGAGGGGTAGACAGTAGGGTAAAGGGTTTGGGGGAGAGGTTTCTTTGGGGGACTGGTTGGAGGGGTGGGAGGGTACACGGTTTTCTTGAGGGGTTTCTTGGGGAGGGTTGGCGGAGCCTTGGGGGGCGTTTTGGAAGCATTCGCTTGCAGGGTTTTGCCGTTTGGCAATAGCTTTTGAGTAGGAGCGGTATTGATTGGAGGTTTTGAGGTTGGTGTAGTTTTGGGTGTAGGACCTTTTGGAGCTGCGGCTTGTGATGGTGGATTTCTCAGAACCAAGCCGTTGGCCGTCGGTTGGGCCTCGGTGACGATAGCCTTTGGGCCTGCCGATGTTAACTTCGCTTGAGGGTTTGATTTTGCGGCTGGTGCTTTAGAAACTGGCTTTGCCCTACTTATAGTACTGATAGTTGATGCCTGATCACTACATATTGATGGAGGCTTCAAAGTTTTGGCCACGGTGCTGGACGTTATCGCTTTCGGCTTTCCAAGCTTCGGTGCTGGCCCTATCCGCAATTTCTTTTTTATTTCATCTTCACTATATCCCGCCCAATCTTGTATCGTTGAAGTAAACGTCGTAGGAAGCGTTATGTCATAAAAGTAGAATAAGACCATGACGAAGGTGGCGATAGGGGCAAAGACTTGCAGGATCTCATACCATTTGTACGGTTTCACCTGTGTCTCGATGTAGCCTGCACCACGTCGGGTCTCTCCCTCCGGGGTTTGACTGACACCTTCATCGGCAGGGAAGCGCCCGGTACGCATGTATTGCTCCATGAGCGCGTCCTTTTCTGCCCATCGAGCGCGGAGCCAGATGTCGAATCTGTTGATATCGTCTAAAGGGATAGTAGATATCTTGAAGCGCCGCCAATACATATTGACCGATTTGGGAGGATGACCATTGAGCAATGAAGCTTCGATGGTGTAGATGTCTTGCGCATACTCGCCACGCTTGACACCTTCGTACCCGACAGTGCAGTCATAAACGTAGTCCACTGTCTCTCTCAATTTCAGGAGGACGAAGTGTAGGCCGGTGCTTCGAGGCAGGAGAACATGCTGAAAGTCTTTCAATCCGTTCTTCTCTGCCCACTTCTTACTTTTCTCCCTTGTACTCGGTGCCAGATTGGTACCCTCGGGAAAGAACATAAGCCACATAGGATCCTCTACATTATTGAGTGACTGTAAGTGATTTGCCAAGCCGGCTTTATCCTCTTCCCAGTTCCGTTTCAGAAATATGAACTTAGACAACGCCATGCCCCAGCCTAGGAACGGAAGTTTCTTCAGGGACTCCTTCAATACGACGTGTATGCGGCCATGCATGCCATTGGTGTATCCGATGTACCACAAATAGAGCCAGTCTGTATAAATCTACTGAATTTAAGCTGCCGAATTGTCCAATACAGGTCGATATCTGTGTATACCTGGTGGTTCGCAATTAACACCATCCTCTCCGAAAAATCACAATAAAGGGAACCGTCAACGGTCTTTTGCAGTTGCCCCCTCACACTCTTGTCGCCACTGACCCTTACAAGTGTAGGGCTCCACCAATTAGTCATAGTCGTGATCAGTAGTCCCCATGATTGCTTATTGAGCGCTATCCATTGGTTGTGCCAATCTTCGTTGATCAAGGCTAACGGAGCACCAAGGAACTGGGCAGCATTGATTCTATATGGTATTAGTATTGTCTTTGTGATTCCTATTGCCTGAAGATGCTGTTGTAGGCTTACGCCATTGTTCCAAGCGCAAATTGTGATCCAACAGTGAGCGCTCGGCTGGCAGGATCTTTCCGTCCGTATTTGACATGGCCAACAGTCTTGTAGAGCTCTTCAAGCTGATTCGAAAGTCCGGAACCTTTGCCAGCGAGTTTCGAAAGCTGATCTGCTTTGCCCAACATGGCAACAGCCTGCTGCGCCTGTGCGAACGCCATTTTTGCAATACGGAGCAGCGCCAGTTAGGCGGAGATTACTCTGAGGGATTAGGTCGAAGTGCAAGGAAGCAGCATTATAGCAAGCGTTTCATGCAGTATAGAGAAGTTCAGGCAAGTAAGAGGTAAGGACAAGGAAGCCAAAGGCGATATGGTGTAGCATTTCGGAACTCCAGAGACTCGTTGTCGCAAGTCGCGTGACAAGTGCCAAAACGAGTTTCTGAAGGTGTTCATGCACAATGACCTCATCCCGCACTCCCGCTCGCGCGTTCAGATATCCGGCGCGTTCAGATAAGATAACCTTTAACCTCGGCAGAGATCTCGATCAACTCCATTTCTTTCTCTCTGGCGTCATAATTCCTAGAGTGGAGCGATGTAAGAGCCATCAACTGTTCCCGCAGCCGACTAAAAGCTCAGAATGGCACAACAGCGCGCAGCTCAGATCGCTGGCCATCTGGCCCCACAAGGACTGCTTGCAGGACAGGTCGCAGTCATCACTGGGTCCGGACAGGGCATTGGCGCGGAGGCTGCACGACTGTTCGCACGAGAAGGAGCGAAAGTTGTCGTGCAGGACATAGATGGCGGTACTGTTGCCCTGCATCGTATCCCACAACAGAGGACCAATGCTAATCATCCAATTGCTGAACAGCCAAAGCCCGATCCGTCGTCGACAAAATCACCCAAGCTGGCGGAACCGCCATCGCTATACCGGGTGACATGCTAGATGCCAAATACATCGATGATCTTGTGAAGAAAGCGGCGGAGTTTGGTGGTGGGAAGATCCATATCATTGTCAATAATGCGGGGTTCACTTGGGATGGGGTCATCCACAAGGTCTCTCCTCCTCGCAATGGCTAATGAAGATGACATGTAGACACGAACATGCATTGAACTAACTAGCTTGATCCATAGATGACGGACAAACAATGGGAGACTATGCTTGCCATACACCAGACTGCACCCTTCAAGCTCGTAAGAGCCGCAGCGCCGTACTTCAGAGTGAAAGATGGGGAGCTGAGAAATATCATCAACATTAGTAGTACAAGTGGTGTTCATGGAAATGCGTAATCAATTCAATGAAAGGAAAAGTCACCGTTCCTTGTCTAACATTGCATAGTGGTCAAGCAAATTACGGCATGGCGAAAGCAGGTGTGACAGGCTTCTCGAAAGTCATCGCCAAGGAATGGGGTCCCTCGTATGGGGTGAGAGCAAATACGTACGTGTCTCGTCTATGCGAGCCGGTCTTTCAGAGTGGCTGATACCTTTGTAGCGTCGCATTCGGCCACATTGTTACCCGCCTGACCGCCGCCAAAGAAGAAGGCGCTTTTGTAACAACGCCTGATGGTGGGAAAGTTGCTCTCGGGATACCGAAAGCCCAAAAAGAAGCAGCTGGAGCAGCTGCGCATGCAGACATACCGCTCAGAAGACCAGGTACGGCCACAGAGGCGGCTAGTGTAATATTGGCGGTCGCCAGCCCGCTTTTCAGCTATGTGAATGGACAGACAATAATGGTGACTGGTGGAAGGAACATGTAAGTACAACTGGGATAGCTGGAAACATTATAGCGGTAGGTGGTATCCATGGCTGCTCATTACCTCGAGCGATGAGAGCGTGCAACAGGCGATGAAGAAAATTTCCTCGAATCAAGGAAGACAATCGTCCATCTCATCCAGGCTCGTCTCCGGTATGCCTTACCAACCATAAATCTAGCCTTAGAACGACCATGGTCAGTCAAGAAACCGAGAAGAAGAGATTGACTTAATGGGATCTACGGCCTGCAGTTTTGACGTTTGAATGACTTGCAAAAGTAGGAGGGTCGTCTCCGAAGGCTTGAGACGTCCTGGTTGTCCTCCAAAGCCAACGTCTTAAGCCTGACACGATTGCATAGCTCTGGTGACGCATCCTGGCTCAATCTTCTCCAATTGAGCAACTAGCTGCGTCCAGACCCTATCTTGCATTATCTGTCCCTCCTCGTTCGTTACAAACGGAGCAACAAAACCCCTATGGTGTTGTCAGATAACTTCACACGCCCAAAAGGCGGGAAGAACGGCCACCCACTCCTTGATCTCACAGTCCGAGCAATACTTTCCATGGCTTTCTTCGCCCGCTACCGAAGCATGCAACAGCCTGCGACTACCCGCTTCGGCCGATCGCGCTAAGAGAAACCGTAACACGGCGACGTAAACCTTGAGGGCAGGGCCGAGATTCCGGGTCAACTCGGTGTAGCAGAGGCCCGGGTTGAGCAAGTTAATTATGACGCCGCATTTCGATATTGGAAGACGAGCAGCCAGAGCACGAACGACGTACACCTCTAAGAGCTTCGAAACATTATATTTGGCAGAGGGAAGATTCAGTAAAGATCAGCATTGTTCAGCACTTGGGAGACACTGTGACTTACCGATCGTTCATCGCCTTCTCGTCCATTGTGTCCAAAGCAGCAAAGATGTTTGCTTCTTTGCCCTCCTCGAACTTTGTGGTCGCGTGTAAGCCACTTGTCAGGATCGTTAAAGTTGGGATATGGCCTGCTCGCTCCCCCTTCTCCTTCATCGTGGGCAACAACAGTATCGCGAGTAAGAATGTTCCGAGCACATTGACCATGATGAGCACATTGACCATGATGGTTGTCTCATGTCCCTCCGCTTCTGTCCAACGGTCTAGGGCAATACCGGCATTTTCAATCTGGTCGTGCCTTCCTTCTCATTGCTAAAGTGTTAGCGTCATCTTGAAGGATAATACCGAGCGCTGCGATTCTTTCTTCCTTTCCTCTCTTTGTGCATTTTTTAATACACACATTTTACATTGGCTTTTTTTAAGCATCAATTATTACGAATTTATTAGAGATGTGTGTGCTGTGATCACGGCATCTGCCATCGTCAATGCCACGAAGACGTTGTGGTCAATGAGGGCGCCTCGTCCTCGCACCCGTTTGCTGGGTGTGGAGGGCCGTCCGTATGCAGCATTCCCTTTAGTCATCCCAAGAGAAACTGACAGCATTCCAGTCTTCCGACCACCGGAATCTTAGCACGTGTAAGATTCCGCAGTGCGGTGCCTGGCTCGAGGATGAAGCGTCTGCACAGGCAGCGCCGATTTCTTGAGCACACCAAGCTGGCGTCTGACTGGTAGACAAATGACCATGGGCACGGATTCCGGCGGGCCCCTCTTGGGGAGATAGGCAAGCCCTTCTTCGGCTGCATGATGCATGCAGCCTGACACTTGCTCACACTGATTTTCGTGTAGTGTTAGGCTGGGGGAAAAAAAAAAAAAAAAAAAAATTCACCACGCACCTTCAAGTCCTTGCCTTCGCTGCTGTTTTGAGTCCTCTAGCCTCGGCCAGGGCGACAAAGACAGCCAAAAAATCCACCACGCACCTTCAGCCTTCCCTGTCCTGCTTCCCCAGATAATGTCCGAAAATCACTACGCATCTTCAGGCTCCTCCAATCTATCTTCCCAAAGGACGTCAAGAGACCATCGACGCCTTCAGCCTTCTCCCTTTCGCAACATTGAAGGGATGCCCCAAGAGCCACCAGGCACTGTCAGCCCTCCGTTTTACTCCCTCGGAGGTGTCGAAAGGCATCGCTATACATCTCAAATCTCCTCGACCCCGTTTGTCGGAAGATGGCCACCCAATGGTTGCTTTGGTTATATGGGAGTTTGGATCAGGGTACTCGAGACTATGATTGGGAAAGCAGACAGCAACCAATGGTAAGTGAATTACTGCTCACCTACAACTCAATTCCGCCTTGGCCGCTTTGCCTTCTTGCTTGCCGGGTATTAATAAGAACCTCATTTAGTTGCCATTGCCTCATGCACTCCGCAGCCCGCAGGCATTATTTCACTTAAGCTTTTCTCTGGAGAACTCACAAGGTCGACTCTACAAAGTCACTGTGATCGCTCCACGACCTCATCACCCAGATCCCGCACAAGTTCTGCGCAGTCTCGACCAACCTCCAGCCATCGATACGGGAACTGTCTGCAACACCTCGCAATCTCTCCTCAAAATGATGGATGCATAGACCAATGCGTTATGCCATGGACTGGTCACATATTAACATCATCATCCTAGTGGAGCAGACATAAGCCGTCCCTATTGACTCACGGGCTTCCCTTGAGGCTCTATACGCCATAGAGCACCAGTGCTGTACGCGTGCCAAAGTAAGTCACACGGGTTGTGATGATTCCGTCGCGTCCACCCGTATTGTACCCTGTGGATGGCATGATGTTGACATGGTCTGGTATTAGGCGGGCCTTCGAGAAAAGAAATTTCGAGAGGAAGAGGGTTTCAAGAGAAGAGCTGTCAGGGAGTTGAGATAAAGTGGTCGTGAGCAGTCAAGGTCAGGGCAATGTATCGCAAGATTTGGCGATGGTATGGAGTAATTGGGAGGGACGGACTCGTGATGAGGCTATTAAAAGGACGGGATAGCCTCGGGTACTGAGGCTCAGGGTTTTAGACGAACCGACGTGGTAGGCAGAGAGTTCTTGAGGATGTTCCTGCTACTTAAAATAATCTCGGGCAAAGATGTACGATAAAGGTCAAGACAGAATGATGGGAAAGAGAAGATCAGCGATACTTACGGGCGCTAAGATAGGGACTACTTCGTCCATAATTAGATACTTGTACAATCATACTAGGGGCGCTAAGCGCCAAGCGCCGTAGTCCGACGCAAGCAAGCTAAATCATATATATCTAAAGCAAGTAGGGAAACTCAGGCGATCACCAGCCCAGTAGTATTGTGCCAAACCAGAAACAGTGAGGTTACAGTAGCAATAGCACTGAAATGCTTTCGCCTCTTTGTCGTCCCTAACAAGTTCCCTAATGTCTGGCGTATTATATATCTCAGAGGTTTGCCACTCTGCTATGCCTATGAGAATTCGCGGAGCACCTTGGGTGTCCTGCGTACCGCTCTCGCCCATGAGCAACACCAACTTGGCCTTTGTCCAGCTCTCGTGAGATTCCGCATTGGAGAGACTTCTTCGGACGACGGGACCCCTTTCCCTCATAGTGGAGGGATACGCCACCATGGCGGTACAATGAGATTGGCTCTTATCATACGATTTTGTATGTCGAGCATCGGATGGGCTAGTCGACTAGAACTCAGTCAGTATCACTCGATGCACTTGAGAGGGCAACTACAACTCACCGACTCCGCCCCATGTGACGTGGGTTGAATAGTGCGTAGGCAAGATAGACTGTGGCCATTGCCGAGTATGCTAGAATTCTGCCATCGACTTTCCCTCTTTCATAGTCCGGCAAGTCGTCATAGTGCTTCTTCTTGAGACTGGAGACGTAGTCCGACAATGACGATGGCATCGTGCGTAAGCGTTTCGTGGTAGTCGAGAATTGAGGTCCAAGGACTTCTACAGGGTCTAATAAGGATTGTTGCAGGTGTTTCGCGTCTAAAGCCGATGATGGAGCATATTGGTGGGTTGAGACGGAGGGCGGGACTTATACTACATGTACTTTACTGGTGATTCCGCTGAGCAAGTTTGAGCTAATATGTTGACTCGAGTTTTTGGAGCAAGAAGGGCTTGGCATAGTGAGTCAGAAAGGGAAAATGTGTTAGTAAAAATCTCTTGCACATAATGGTCTCATGCTGATGGTTGCGCACACATCTACGAAAGCAGGGATGTCGAAGGCAAGCTGAGGTCGAGCGGCTCAATTGTATTCAGCTTCTCTCTAGGGAGCCTACACTACTTTCGCTAATCTAAAACTACTTTTGCTATTCCAAAACCACTTCTACTATCCCAAAACCACGTTTCACTAGCGAGGAATAGCCCTGTTCATCACCAAAACCAAGACGCTTCTCATTTAACACTGTATGGGCGCTCAAACAACCTTGAATGGGGAATTCAGGATGTCTCTGATAATACTACATCCGTTACACCAGCCTAAGCTTATACAATGATCAGTATGAGCAAGTGCTAGGCTGAATGCATGGGCTGAACTCATGTAGCTGAAGAAGGACTTGTCTATTACTTCAAAAAAGGCCTGCTGAAATCCGTTTCCATGGTGATTTGTCTAACAGGCAGAAGCCTGCTTGGTAAGCTCAAGGAATCGGCGCTTTCAATGCAGGCGCCTCATTCTCGAGCCAGGCATCCAAGATTCCGGTGGTCGAAAGACTCGAATGGGTTCGAACACGTGGAACAGAATACCCAACCGGTGCTTCCCGGCAAAACGTATTGATGTCTTTGCATGTTACTTGGTTCACTTTCCTGCCCTCTTGCAACTAACTCTACGCTTCAGACAACAGTCGATGGGCCTCTGGGTTTCGTGGGAATCGCATTTTGGTGATGATCGAGATATATATATGAACGGTGTCCATACAGGTAGAGGTCTTTATGCACAACCTCGGTATATCTCACGGCCGCTGTACGATGAAATATGCTCCCTTAATCTTCAATTTTCGTCTTTCTCGCGTTGACACATGCGCTTCACATCTCTTTCTTCTCTCCCTGAGCTAAGTGCCCTTGGTCACATTCTGCGGCTGTGCAGAAGGCTTATCTCGTCCGGTGAAGAGAATTCTATTGCGAACTTGGGCGTCGGGTGAGGACTTATATCTAGGGAAAATGCATGCTAACGGCATGCATTGCATATCGAAAGAAGCTTATTTCGCTTCTGCCGGATAAAAAACCGTTTGGAATGAGCGATAATGGGATAAAATGCTACGCTAGACTAAGACTAGACGCAGTTTGAATAAAACGAATGAGCATCCTGAATCCGAGTAAAGAGGGTGCTAACACTAGTGCACAAAGCATGCAATCTATCGAAGACGCCACACAGACAACTGCTTCCTTCTCGAGGTTTTCCTTCAGTAAGACAACGCTGACAACAGGACTCAGACAGCAACAACAAAAACAAAAACAATAACCGGAGAGAGACCGTAATAGACGCTGACCACCCACTCAACAAGCTTCATCTCCATCAAATCGAATGTAAACCATCGCCTGCGCGAAATTCTGTCCAGTCCGAGCAAGTGCAACTGTACCCATAGATTGGCCTGCATCGTCCGAATAGCCAGAAGAAACGGTCTGTCCTACCATGTTGTTCGATGCCGTCTGCAATGTATTGGAATCATCAAAGCTCAAGGAATAGGCTTCGGCCATCCAGGCATTCAGGATCTGACTCGTTCCCTTTCCGGCCTCGCACTCGCTGCCTACGACAGATATACAAGCGTCACTCTGAATCCAGTGGAGGTTTATTAGACAATTGGCGGTCTTTGTGTCGTCTTGCGTCCAGTAGTAACCACCACCCTGGGGAGGCGCATCCCAGCATGCTTGCCATTTGCCGGTATCGTCCGCGCGAACCGTGCAGCCCCCATTGGGGCAGCATTCTGGCGGACTGCCGAAGATAGGACCTTTGATTTCTTTGCCAATAAAGGTTGATATGATTGATCCTACGGTACCCGCTCGCTTGGACAAGGAGTCAGGATGTTGAGAGGGGTGTGCCAAAACTGGAAGGGTAGAAAAGATCGCTAATGCGGACAGGGTGAGGAGAGTGTGGCTGAGGACTGCCATTTCGTTGCTTGCAAGGCCGATGTTATGAGTCGAGTCTGGGGCTAGGTGAGTTGCCTCGCGTTCTGAAATGTGATCGAAGAAGGGAGTCGATTTTATGAGTCGAGTCTGGGGCTAGGTGAGTTGCCTCGCGTTCTGAAATGTGATCGAAGAAGGGAGTCGATGCTACGCTGTAGCAGTGATGATTGATAATGTTCAAAGTGCCTGCTGATGTCGGAACAGGCCTCTTTTATACCTTTGAACCGCTCCATAACTCAGCCTCCATGGTTGTGTCGCCAGCATCCTTCTCTGTCTATTTTGGTAACTAAACAACAACCAACATAACAACCAACATCTCTAGTTTCTTCAACTTTCTGTTGTCCCATCTGTCGCCAATGAGACCGTTGTTACTACGCTCCTGCCTGTCCATCCTGCTATTGAGCTTGAAACGAATCCTCAGAGGCTTAGAGTGAAAACATTGTAAACCAAGGAATAGTGCACCGGTCTAAAATCGTGAAGATAATTACTATCATCCTTTGAATCCGGAGTACCAGGCCCGTAGAGCGTGCTTGGTGCACTTATCGACCCGCAATGTCACGGTACAGCAGCGTTCACAGGGTCCCATTTTGCTGTAGAATCCATCACTGCTTCCTGAACTCAGCCACAAGTTCGTGCTAGCCCTTCCTCTAGACCAGCAGTATCTAGGCACGACAAGAGTACGGCTTACCGCCTTTATCATTCCCCAGACCTCCTGTAGACGGCGACCATTATTGTATATGACTCTTTAATGATTCTCTAACCTTTTCGTGTATAAGGACGGACGTTCTGGGAATTAGGAGTTCGACTGCTTATTCGCGATCATTGAAAGCTGTCCTTCTCTAGCCTACGTATTGAGTGATTTCTATCCAACATGTTACATGTTAATGTGAAGCTAAAGTAAAGTAGTTTAAGCAGGCTAAAAGTGGATCCCCGGCCTCTCCATGCGGGCCATGGCCTGCTGTGCGGAACTACAAGACTGCTGCGCATCCTTCCTGAAACCAGAAATTGCATCTTCGCCTTGACCTTTATCGCTTGTATACGGGCGTACCGGACTGCGCCCTGTCAACCAACTCCTGTCGAGTATGGGAACTCGACCCATTCCTGCAGGATCATGGCTATGGGAGCTCTCGAAAAGGTATTGCAGGTCTTCACGTTGAATGGCAGAGGAATTTTGCAAGCAGATTACACTGGAACTTGCCCCATTGCGGACAGCTTCCCTCAACAAACAGATTACTCAGATCTGGATTCATCATCTCGTCAACAGGTTGATCCAAATCTTCTTGAAGCACTCCGGCCACCTTCGCAAACTCTGAAATCTCGGCTAGAAGGGAACTCATCGATCCATTGGTGAATACAACGGGGCTGCAGGCGCGATAACGATTAGCTCCGACTCGAATTCAAGGCGCTACAGTGTTTCATCAGTATAGTATCGCGTTGTAGTCCGCTCGTTACTTTATTAGTTGAAACAGCAGGTGCTACGTACTCTTGACTTACAGTGAATCGAAATCGGACACCTACACACCGACACAACGGGAAGTGGAACAGTTTTCACCAAGGCAGTGCTGATTCCGAGTCTGTAGGATTATGGGAAGCGCTAGAACTGATAACGCCGCTCTCGACACAAGCATTTTCGATAAGTACGATGACGAAAGTATGCGCTCCTATCACCGCACCAGTGCACATCCTCTCGAATCCTGTGATTAAGAATACTAGAGTACGATGACACAGATGAGCAGTTCCAAAGCTGGGCTCTGGCCGAAGGACTTCCAGGGTACTCCGTAGTTTCAGTCAGCTCAGCCCCTTGCCGCGCCGATCCTAACATCGGAAATTCGTGGCCTTCTGGAAGGATTCGCGCCGGTAACACAGAGAAAAAGGGTGTACTAAAATCCGCTTAGCTCTATTCTTGATCTTCAGACTTCTGATCTCCCTTTGATTTACGCTGCTTGACACACTTGAAATCCCCCGGTGTACCCCGCTAAGTGTTGTGCCGTTCCAGTTATACCCCTCACCATTAAGTGTTGTGCCGTTCCAACAAATTTAATCCTTCGGTGCCCCATCTGGTTCGGTGCCATGCAAGGCGTGCGACCTTCGACGAAACCCCCTTGATTTTGACCATTTTGTCGATGAGGTCACTGACCTTTTGCATTCCAATCTAGTCATCCGGCAATCTCGTTATGCCTGGAATCACCTCTATCAAGGCTGCGGGTTTTGTGGCAATATTTCAGAGAATTGCACTGTGCTTGCTGCCGAGAGACGCTCGAAAATCTTCCCGTATCTCGACTTGCCCAAAGAAATTCCGCATCATTATCCTCGAACTGTTGCTGGTACGAGGGAATGTCGCCATGTGTTGCGATGATGTCATAAAGGCCAGATTTTCTAGTTGGGATTTTGAAAGACCCGCACTGGGCGCTTCGAGCAGTGAATCGCCAGATGCGAGCTGAGGCAGCTGAGGTCGTTTTTTCCTCTAAGAACTCGTTCTTCGTTCCATTGGGAGGTGTCCAAAATGGCCGTCGATTCTCCTGGGCTCCTACGTTACCGTGGCCGGAAGTCAAAAGGCTAGACTGTGCATTAGATATGCGCGACGATTCGAGTAATAGCCACGACAATGTTCTCACCGTCAACCTTCAAAAACATGTATATGACGCATCTCATGGCAAAGGCAGTTTTGAGCGCCTGACAAGCGAAGAGAAGTGGGGTTGGCTCTACAGGTCGAAAGTGTATAAGATGCTGGAGATCTAGGTTTCATCCGTCGATGCGATCTTATCGATGAGTCTTGATACTCTAAGACTGGATCTTACAAACTGTCGATGCCCAGCAGGATGCTGCCGGCTGTGGCCAGAGGCTCTGGAACTTTTCGAGTTTAATGATCCAAACTGCTATCCAAATTGCATTGAAATCATTGGTGCAGAGGATTGGGAACAAGCTCTCATGGTTGCGGCGATTGAGGACAAACACCATAGTCCGAAGGGTCGGATCTTTTTCATACATCGCGAGCCTGTGCTTTGGGATTGGCAGACGCAGATTTGAACGCGCAGAGGACGATATCTGAGTTGCTCGGAATATCGTTGCGATACATCTTGGAATCTTGAAATTCTGAGCCGGCAGTAGGTCTTATCCGGGTTCATCAAAGACCTGGAAGTTGCTCATCCAAGGGGTAAAACGAGCCCCAACACATTGGGACATGAGTAACGTAATGCGGAGTCACGATGAGCTACTCTATCGCTGACGAACCATCGCCAATAAGGCAAACCGTCTCAGGAATGATGCAGTCTCAGCTAAGGGAATTCTAGAAGCACCTGACGAGGGGCATTCATGACTATCAAGGATTGCAAAGCAAATAAACACCTAGTCCCAGCAGCGCATGGGCTGTGTCACGACATATGGCTCATACTTGTGTTCCTTGATAGCCCACTTCGTGGGCGTTGAATGCCACGGGACCATAAATCAGAGTGTTTTTCAGTTCCCAGTTTTCCAATATTCATCCAGTACATTTTGCCTGACCTCAAACGCCCAATGAGCGCAGGTCTGATGCATGACAGGGCTGACATCCACCTGATCCTCGTCCTCTCCATCGTCAAAGACTTCCCTGATGCCAAGTGCCACATACTTCTTGAGCAGCATTCTCCTCCAGCGGCCCGTCTCCCCTATACATTTTCTCCACCGGCTGATTTGGCGTTCATCATCTTCGCATCTTCTGCCCATGAAGAATCTGCAATACCACTGGAACCAACCGCGAACATCGTATGTATGGTTAATCCAGCCTGCTGCTTCCCACTCCTCAATGGACTGGCCGCAGGAGACTTTGTACTTATTAATATCTTGATTGTAAGTGGGAGAAACCAACCACGTTTCGACATCAAGTCCCGAAACCCACGTTCCAGGCAGTCCACGCCAATCGTCCGAGATTGTGATGCCGAGTTTCCTAGAGTATAGAGGTCTGAAGTACGAGCCGCCGAAGCAACCTTCTCGGATCATCTCTTCCGGAGATTTGTTAGGCAGGAAGGATGGCTGATCGGGAAAGTGAAACACTGCATCTTCGTCTCGTGATGGAGGTAGCGCTGTGGGCCCCCAGCTCGCCCACCCGGCACGCAGAACGTCCACATTCTCTTGGGGTATAGCGCTAGCACCTGTTGTCTCGATCTTAGATTCCGCAGTTTCGTCTTTGCTCTTGGTTTTGCTTTTGCTGGTGTTCGTTCGTCTCTTCTGGGTTCCAGCGATGTGTTCATCACTTGAATCTACGTATGCTGATTTCGATTCGGCTGATGAGATGCGCGCTGAGGATCGTGACGGTTGCGCTACGGACTCAATTTTGCGTCTTTTGGTTGGTCGGTTGCTCGCAGCCTTCGTCTCGTCGCAAAGCACTTCTCGGTGAATGCCCATGTTCTTCAAAAGTGCCCCGTTGCGCCTGATGTTTTCAAGCCGTTGCTCTTCAACCGTGCTTGTCGTAGACTCCATTGCGATGTAATTCGGCCTTCACTTGAATTTCAAGTGTACAAATTCCCTTTCGCACAAATCTTGTGTTTCAGCTGTGGCTTCCTAGTATATGTTGAGCCTGGACTCTATCAAAAGATACTACTCAGGCCGCTTTTTGTGGAACGCTCACGCAAATAAACTGGATTGTCAAGTTCGACGCTGGGTTTGAGACGGAAAGGCTCAATGATGCTTGTCTCATGAGCCAGAATTCTTTGAAGGCCCGACGCGTTATCGCGTAAAACTTGATCTCTGTCGTTCCTTTCGTGCTCTTGGCATATATCCCGATGTTGGTTATGGTCTACCAGCGAAACTGAGCCTTTTAGGGCAATCGACGGGGATTACGCGCTCACCTTTCGCGATAATGCAGAAGCCGGCAAAACTTCGGGCCGAGGCGGCCACTTGACCTCGCTCGACGTCGAGCTTCCGAGCGTTCGTAAATCAAACAGACGAAGCAGTAAAGTGCCGAAGTCCCGACTCTCTCTTACCTTCCGCCGCTTTCTCAGTCATTCCTTTTAGTTTATACTATCACACCATGACATTGAAGGCAAAATACTCCGTAATAATTCCCACCTACAACGAGCGTCGCAACATATCAATCATTACCTGGCTCTTGAACAGAACATTTACCGAGAAGTAGCTGGGTCCGATAGACGGCGTCTCTACAGTGCTAACAAGTATCGCAGTTCGTTGGACTGGGAGATAATTATCGTTGACGATGGCTCCCCAGACGGCACCCAAACGGTCGTGAAACAGCTCCAAGCGCTCTATGGCTCCGATCACATTGTCTTAAAACCTCGTGCCGGCAAGCTGGGTCTCGGCACTGCCTATGTCCATGGTCTAAAATTCGCAAGGGGCAAATTCGTCATCATCATGGACGCTGATTTTTCGCACCACCCTAAATTCATCCCCGAAATGATCCGCCTTCAGGCAACCAAGGACTACGACATCGTCACTGGGACTCGCTATGCAGGGAACGGAGGCGTGTATGGGTGGGATCTCAAAAGGAAGTTGGTGTCGAGAGGTGCAAATCTGTTCGCCGACACAGCGTTACGGCCAGGTGTGAGCGACTTGACTGGCAGTTTTAGGCTGTACAAGAGAGAGGTGCTGGAGAATGTCATCAGTCAGGTGGAGAGCAAAGGGTACACGTTTCAGATGGAATTGATGACAAGAGCTAAGGGCATGGGGTACACTGTCGGCGAGGTTCCCATTAGTTTTGTGGACCGTCTCTACGGTGAGAGTAAATTGGGCGGCGACGAGATCGTGGAATATGCCAAGGTAAGAAGTGCCACAAAGTCGAATTACATGAAGTAGCGTAGCTAATAGAACTCTAGGGAGTTCTCAGCTTGTGGCTGAAGGTGTAAAGATTTTTCACTTGGGATACCCCTCTTTTAGGCGTTGCGCAAATCGAAGGAGAATTGCAATACTCCCAGACTATCACGGTCCACAGGTGTCATCTCATCCACATGGTTTGCAATCTCTCGTCTTATTACTCCTATCTGCCGGCTCATCTCCTTCCTTTCAAGTCTGCACAATATCCGTTTCTGCGTTCTTGCTGCGAACAACACGATCCAATTAGTTATTTTCTCTACTATAGCGTGTCACTACAGGTTCCTATATCTGACACGAGAATCGAAAGTCTTGATCAACGTTTGGATTAAAATATCTCCAAGGCGCTTGTCGCAAGGTCGGCGCGTATCATTACAATTCACGATTCTTAGTCTCGTATACTGTCACATCAGCGCCTTGTGTCAGACTCCTTGTGTCCTTCTTCGAACGATGACTCCATGAAGACTGATCATTTTGATGACAAGAATTGGAGGGACAACCTGTGAAGGTCGCCAAGCATCGAGACAACCACCCTCAATTGCCTCATTGCAGAACCTCATTCAGGCATTTGCCACCCTGATATTCAAATCCGGAGAAGCGTTACCTGCCTGCTCGCCCGAATTGACAGTCCATCTCTCTGCAGCTAAATCGTGCGCATGCGCTGAGCGAATGGTTGACGACATTTGGGATTACGATGGCTTTGCGAAACCTGAGACCGCCAGATCCGAGTCTGTCCAGACGAATAGAATACCCAATAGAAACAGAAGAACGTACCGCTATGCCGGCGGCAGTCTCTGCATACCTCACTCACCAGACCACTGAAAGCTCCGCGCCGAATGAATCAGGGATACACCAGATTTGCACATGAAAGCTTTCGAAGCCCGCCCCTTGCGCCTCATAGTCCTGCGCCTCTTGCATTACCCCAGCTGCTGCAGTTGTTCATACCCTGATGACTCAGTCACATGAAGCAAACGGCGCGGTGTGCTCCGCCAGAGGTTCATCAGGGCCCAACTTGGCGTTGGATCTCGTGCTGAATGCACACCATGAATTTTCCGCGATCAAACCCCCTCAGGGCACCCTTCCCATCTCGCCAGTCCTTGATCTTATATTCATGACCCCTGCAATTCAGAAAGTTGACAAACTTGGCCCGGTCCTGCGTTTCCCAATCGAGGTCCATACCGCTAAACCATGGACCGCGCCGTGGGAGCTCGACGATTCTAGACTCTTCCCGGGCTTTGCCGATTTCTCTAACCTTTAGATAGTTCACCGATAGTACGATAATGTATTGAGTCGTCGGGCCGCTCGCCAATCGACCTGGTGATAATAGATTAGTAGTCTTTTGTATCAAGGAGGCGTTCATGACCAGAGATTACGTGGAAGCTGCCGTAGAAGTCGTGCTTCACAACAACCCTCCCCCAGTACACAATTCGTGGCATCACCTTACTGGGGCGAGAGTCCTGTGCAATTAGCAGGCTTCCCCGTCAATGCGAATCCTGACCGGCCAGCTGCTTACACCACGTTCATGATAGATAGCTTAAACGATCTCGTCTTTTCCTCCCGAAGATGTTGGGGATAGCTAAGTGTCACGCCATGGTCGAGAACAACTTCGGCCAGCGTATTTTGCTAAGGTACCTCCTCGGTTTACAATCTCTCAAAATGCAGTTCAAGCGCCTTCTACATGGGCTTTGGAACGTGCAGTGCCAATTTCCAAAGCTGCTTATGCCGTCGTGCCCGCCAGTGCTGCAGCCTTGACCTAAGTCATTCTCTCCTGTAACCCCGTGAACCACTCATCCACATTCGGATACTTTTCAAATGTTCCCCTGTACCCAAACGCCTTCAGAGCCGACCCATTAGGCAAGTGAAACAGGTCAACCAAGGTCAGTCCGTCTCCATCAAGATATTTCTGTTTAGCTAGAACCTTGTCATAGTACGCGAAAACTTCATCGAGATTAGCTTCGGCTTGAGCGACTCTTGCTTCATCTGGCGGACCAAGACCCTTCATTCTATTTGAAATCCGGTCAGCAACTTGCACAGAGAGAGAGGGATATTCATAAAGGTTAAGATGACACACACTTTTTGATGATAAGTTCAGTTCCTAATATCTCAGAAGCGGCCGCAAAATAGCTTTGTTCGACAGAACAAGCTTGTTCGAAGAGACCATAGGCCTTTTCGTCGCCCTCTGGGATCAATTTCGTCCCGGAAGAAGTGTACTTCCTAACACAAGAACATTAGTAAGAGTGAATCTCTGCATCGACGCTTCAACGAAATATGTAAACGACTTACCGTGCAAGGTACTTGCAAATAGCCCTACTCTCAAAGATGACAAACCCGTCATCCTCCAACGCAGGCACCTTCCTAAAAGGCTGCGACTCCTTGTAGGCTGCGCTCTTTTGGTCTCCCTTCGCGATATCGATAGGTATGTGTTCATACGATAAGTCCATCTCTAGAATTGTGACCAAGACACGGGCAGAGGACATAGCATAGCCATAGAGTTTGAGAACCATCTTCACGGTCGGATTCGGGATATAGCAATGACTAGTGTGAGTGTTATTCTAGGGATTTGAAGTGGACTGAGAGTACAGTTGCGAAGGCGTCAGCCACGAGATCTGTCAACAGCCTTTCTGCCCAGTGACGGAATAAAAAGTTCCGTCTGCTTGAAGACCAGCTATGTAAGAATTAGAAAGGGGTTTATTGGTGTAAGCACTACGACCAACTTTTGGCTATCTAATGTGAGGCAAGGATCGATGAGACCGGATCGATGAGACCCTGCGTCATAGCGCTCCTGCGGAGTATAGTAATTGTGACCTATCATTCGGTTGATGTGCCTTCCTACCTTGTGCTTACATTAGAAGAGCGAAGACATAAGTTGGCGAGAATGCGGAGCTAAGGTATGTACATGCTGTGCCTCTTGCAGCGATAGGCCCGAAATCTAGAGTAATCGCTCAAGCTTGGGTCAACCGTATCATGCTACTACGCAATATGCATATAGAGTATAGTATCGAATGACGTCAAGGTCTACCTCCAACATCAGACGCTATCAAATTCCTGGAGTCTTGTGAGAAGGCAGGAGTTGATGGTAAGTTGCTTGGGTGGGAGAAGTAGATGCATTGTTTTCCTATCGTATGGTATCATTGTCTACCTGAGTGTGTACAAGGTAAGGACTGGGTTGTGGAGGTACTTGATCGACATTCATTGATCTATCACGCTTTGGGCTACCTCACTTGTTGCAACGAAGAGTGATACCCCACATGTCTCTGGAGTGCGTAGCCGAAAAGTTTGTTGTTTGACTTCTAGATCATGAAACAGATACATAGATTTGACTTCTTGAACATTCGTGTACGTCTCGAAGATATGCTCGATGACGAATTCGATATTGGGATGTCGTTTCAATCCTGAAAATAAGCAAGGTACAGCCGTCTGGGAAGACAAAGTAAGAGTGCGACTAAGATCGAAAAAGACAAGCATGATGGTACCGAAGGATTCCCTTATCGGCGCAGAGGCTTCCATCAAGACTGCATCCACCGAGAGTCCTTCCAGCGAAGCGGAGATTAATATTGCATCTCCTCTCCTAGCAATGAAGGGGAGCCCTTTACTCCCACTTTAAATGCAACGACCGCTTTAGTGGTCGGTGCTTGTATCTTCAGGGAGTCTTGTCTCAACTGCCATGTTGGTATCCCACCGTGGACTCTTGCGAATTTGCACTTGATGCCTCTTGTGCAATTTTCGTCATCAGGGCATACGTGTCCGTTGACACAGCCGTGAGAGCGGCAAGCAGATCCGAGATGGCATGGCGTGAGCCTAGCTCGATTTGCCAGCACACGCACTTCGCCAAGAGGTAGATCTGGAAGATGAGCAAACGGACACTGTTTGTTGGCGCAATGTCCTCTGAATGTATAGTCGTTGCATATCCTTTGCTGTTTTATACGTCGATAGAATTTGGCCCAGTCGTCGGCGTCTGGCTCAGGGAAGGGGTCGTCTACACGCTCATTGTCCTCATTGAGATAGATGCTCCTGGGGTACACCGGGTGGTCAAATGTGGTTGGTTTGTCGACACAACCATTACCGGCACTGTCGTGGCCTCTTGTGGGTCTCCATGGAATTTTAGTATGGGAATTGTCTGGTTTTACTTGTTGTATACCATTATCTGGTAAAGGCGCTTCTCGGAAGAGATTATGGAGCTTGAGTGTCTCGAATGGTAATTTGAAATACTCTCGTCCTGGGCGCGGTCCCTGTAGCAGCGTGATACGCGATACAGGCCCTGTGCTATGTTTATAAGGGTCAAGAACTACGACATAACCATTATCATGGCAACATCCTAGGATTAGCTGCTTGCAGTGGGTATCTTTCACAAAGAGGCTGAAGAGCTCTAACATGGATAAGTCGATCAGCCGAGTTCTCAAAAAATGATTGAGAAACGTGACATACCTTTTATCTTATGGTCCGCTCTCTCCTTACCGTATCCGACGTCCACAAAGTCGAACAGGGGCTGATTCTGGGTAAAGCCATTTGCAAACTCTCGCAAGGTGACTTCTTCCGCGTACAATCCACGGTTAGCGTACGTTTGCTTAAGACCCTCCAAGTTTAGGTATATGCGAATCATTAGCTTCCATCCTTTGGAGCCATCGAATTTGCGGAGGTAGTCTTGAAGCTCGTCAAGAAGCTGTTGTGCAGCTTTGGCACCACCAATCGCCCCTTCGTGCAAGAGTTCGTCTCGAAACTTCAGTGCAATGATCAGCCAGCGCAAAAATTCACAGATCCAATGGAGGCTTACGATATAACCATCCCCATCTATCAAAACGACCGCAAAAGGGTTGTCGTTCTTTATTTTTTAATATCAGCTTTACCTCGGGCCAGTGCATGTACACGAAGGAGCACCAACTGAGGTTTCGGCTACCTCCCGTAACTTGTCCTCCGCATCTCTGGCTTTAGCTTGCCAATTACGTCGACTTTCTAACTGATCGTCATAGTCGCTTTTTGTCGACTGTAGGTTTGCCCTAAGATCGGAATTCTCTGCAAGAAGATTCTGAGATTCGGACTGGTCAGTAAGGTATGAAACCGATAGAGCGGGGATATAATACCTTGATGAACGCAGTTCGATCTGCGTCAAGGCGCTGGAAGGATTCAAGATGGGCCTCCATAGAAGCAGCTGTTCCATCATCCATGCCGGAGATCTCGTATTGCTAGCCGGTAATGGCTCAAAAATAGCGTGCTGTGAGTCTTACATACCACAAGTCTAGATTTAAGGACCATGGTGACCTGATAAACAAAGAAACTTTTCGTAGATGGAATGAACGTGTTGAGAGCAATCACATGCCGGCGGTTCGGCAGCACGGGCCGATAGAACGGCGTCTAGCGCGCTTACACAATCAACGGGACTTGCTTAAATTTAAGCAGATCCAGATAACAAAGCTCACAGAGGTCGGAGCCGGCGGCCTACAGCACAAAATTTGAGTTTTAAATAGCGCACACTTCGTATCCCTTTTTCATGGAATTCTGACCCAGAATATTAGAGTGAGAACCCCAATAGTGGATATTGTGGCCAAAGGCTATTTACGAAGAACGCAGTCTGATCGATGTGGAGCTTTTTACGTATTGTGCAAGTAATATTGAAAAGAGAAGTTCTTGCAACGAGCACAAAATCTATTAAGCTTATTTTAAAACGTCAATAATACATGTTTATAACGTGCTAAACTCTAATTTTGTGTCAAGAATGCATCTCTCGCGTACTCTATCAAATATTATGTAATTTGAGCTCGTAATTAGGGGTTTTGGGCTTAGACGTAAAAGCGCTTTTGATGTTAGTTAGCGACTTAGCATGCCAACTCGTCAGGGGCTTGGCAACTTCACTTTGAGAACTGAGGCAATGTACTAGTGTAGAGTGTGTCCGCATTCAAGGAGCAAAAGTGACACAATTATCAAATCGAGCTAATCCCCTCAAAATGCGAATGTAGTAATTCAATAAATTACATTACAACGGGGATCAGGTTGCCAGCATGAGCAACGTCTAGTCTGAGTGACAAGAACCTGGATGAGAACGGTCACAGAAGGCACATTTCCTTTCCATCGGAGGCTCCGACATGCACACTTCTCTTCAACCCCAAAATGGCCCCCGTTGGTCCGCTATAGATTGCATGCTGTCACGATAATCCCAGGTCGAGTGAAACATCTCATTCCGGTGTGCATTAAAAGTACACTTTACAGATCGCTCGTCATTGATCCACCTCCATCTACCTCGCCCAGCATTTCGTTCCTCGCCTACGACTGATTTCATGTGCAACTTATTTTCATTATCAGCACGAATTGTACTCACAACTTGCTAAGTCTAAAGCTCAAAACGAGGGCCTGAAGACGCACTATTACATCGGCGCACTGGACAAAATTTGACCAAAACATAAAGCTCAGCCTCCAACGCCACCTCAAATTGCCATAATCACCGATTTTCCGTCTCCAAGGGACGTCATGGAATTCCTTAAGGACCCTTTCGCAGCCTTACCTCAGACTGACTCTCCACTCCATATCCTGATTATTGGAGCTGGAGTTGCTGGCCTTACAGCAGCTATAGGTTTTTTTTTCACCAACACGATCAATACTGAATTCGCTAATCCTAACTCAGGCCTTGCCCGTGCCGGCCACACCATTAGCCTCCTCGAGCAATCACGGTCCTTCTCCGAAGTCGGCGCCGGTATCCAGCTCGCCCCAAATGCCACTCGAATCCTTGCCCGCTTCGGTGTCCTGGAAGCCGTCCTACAGCACGCCACCCTTCTGGAGTGCAACTCTCTGCGTCGCTACGCCGACAACTTCGAGCTCGGCTCCATGCCCTTCATGCCTTCGCTCGGCCACCTCTATGGCGCTCCTGCTCTAGTCATCCATCGTGGGGACCTACAGACCGTCTTGCTTCATGCCGCTGCCTGGGAAACCGGTATAATCATTCGCACAAATGCCAAGGTTGTGGATGTTGCAGATGGATTCGAGGCCAGTGTAAAGCTTGAAGATGGGGAGTGCGTTAAAGGTGATCTGATCATTGCGGGGGACGGGCTAAAGAGCCGCACGCGAGCACAGATAATGCGGAAGATTGGGGCGAAGAATGGAAGCCATCGCACAGGGGATGCGGCATACAGAATTCTATTGCCGAGAGAGGTACTCTCAAGGGATAATGAGGCATTGGCGTTGCTGAACAATAAGACGGCAATTAGGTGGATGGGGCCCGGAGGGCATGTGATGGCTTACCCCGTGTCCAATCATCGGGTTTTCAATATGGTTAGCGGTCGTCTTCTCCCCTTTTGCTCACATGAAAAGGATAAGCTGATAAGGCGATTGAAAAGGTCCTTATCCACCCCGAGCGCCCACGTACGGCGAGTAGTGCCCAAGGGGATGATTCGTGGAACAACATCGTTTCCAAACTTACAGTACTCGATACCTATCGCGACTGGAATCCCCTCATCAAGCGATTGGTTTTTTACGTCCCTGAAGGTAATGTCGTGGAATGGGTTCTTCATTCTCATGATAAGCTGCCGAGCTGGTGTGAAGGGAAGGTGGTTCTGATCGGAGATGCGTGCCATCCTATGTGCGCCCGTCCCATCTCCCCCGTTCCTCTGCACTGCTCATGCCCTCCCTTATGAAAAGCTAGTCGATTGGCTGACGTTCAGCACGCTTTTGCTAGGCTTCCCTACGTAGCGCAAGGCGCTGCTCAAGCCATCGAAGACGCTGGCGTGCTATCGCTTCTTCTCGGACGTACCTCCGACATTCCAACTGTCTTCCGTCTTTACACTGCACTCCGTAAGAGGCGTGCAGAATCTATCCAGCAATCAGCTGTTACAACCAGGCAGAATCTGCATTTGCCTGACGGCAAGGAGCAGGTAGAGCGGGATCGACAGTTTGGAAGGGTGACGTGCTCAGAGGCGAGAATAGAGGATGGGAGGGAGAGAGGGACGGGAAATGGTGACGAGGAGAGCAATCCAGATATGTGGGCGGATAGAGCGTGGCAAGCCTTTATGTATGGGGTTGATGTGAGTTGCTCGCTTCCATTATGGAGCCTACTCCTTCCTGCACGATGGATACATAACATGCCGAAGGAATCGCTAATGAGGTTGGCAATGTAGATTATGAAAGAGGCCGAAAACATGCTGGAGATGGAAGAGGCGGCCAAAATCGAAGACCGCCTACGGGAAGTCAAGCTTTCAACAAGTACAATCTGAAGTAGCTTACAGTGGTTGAACTCGGTCCAGGCTGCTGGACTTACGGAGTGTTTTTGGCACGCCAGACCGTACTGGGGCCATTCGAGGAACGAATATTATCATTTATCCCAAGAAAAACCGCGTGATGTTGTAAGACATTGCAACGGCACACGCCCGGTGCATAGTCTTGGTACTCGCACGAAAGAACGCAGCGCAACAGTGAATAGGGTTCACGCGCTGGAATTGGAATTGAGATTCCACTACTCAGTGGGCTAACAGTAATAAATTCCGAGCTTAAGAAATCCCACTGCCCAATTCATAAATACTGCCGAATCTTCCAGGCTCGTCCACGCTTGCCACAAGGTCAATACTAATAACCGCCCTCCAGACTCTGTTTGTCGGGAGGTTTTAGCTAGCCTTACAATTGAATATAGATAATTTTCGAGCTCGAAACCTATCAGATTGCAGTACTTCTCGAACAGCATCAGGGTCGCAACTCTCAGCTGAGGGCCGATCTCGGGGCGAATACCATGGCATAGAAAAGCCGGATCTTCCACAAAGAACATTTGTTTGGGGTTTGGGGACATCTCTCTTTATTGGCCATGCTGATCTATCGTTCTCAGGCGGCTCTTGGGACGGTTTGAACACAATGAAGAAACCCTCTCTGTCTCGCAAGAGTTGCTGTAACCCGGAATCACCAAAGCTGAGCATAGAATGCACCTTTCAGGAAGCTGAGATAGGTGCCCCTTGATTGGACCCGACGACGGCTGGGGCTCTGGGCGATATATGGAGATCTAAGCGATGAAGGCCCCTGGTGGATGGAGTGGGAGATACGTTGCTGAGGGTGGCTAAATATAATACCCTCATAAGTGCTGCCGAGGTAGATTCGCTGTATTTGAGTTTTGGATGTGGTTGTAGGGGGTATGGTGGATGTCTTGGGTGTGGGTATTGGGTTGGAGAGATTTCGAATAATCTTGGCTTTGAAGGAGTGAGGGGGTGGGAGATGAGGGTTTGGGATGGGGATGGGGATGTGGGAGGTGGCGAGGTGGATCGTGGAGGTGCTGACGAGGGATGATGACGGATGGGCTACTAATCCTTGCCATCGCATGGGATATATAGCGCTGTATTTGCACTGACCCCTAGACACCGTCGTTTGAACACATTTGAGTATCAGTCACTGGCGATGGCGGAAGAGCCATATCATTAATACTCGAGCTATAAGGGACTCTCGGGGGCTGGAACCCACGTTGGCAGGGTATGCTTGTACTTGTAGATGATATATTAGGGCTGCGTTTTCAGCCAACACTGTAAGATAGGTATATCCACCGTTTGACTTCAAGGAAGTATAGTAAATGCAAGTATTATACTTCAAACACTCCTTGCTCCGCTCGCCTGACACCAGTCAAGGCCTCCAAATATGTTATAAGGATCGACAAGAAAATACCCACTTCTCTCTAGACCGCTATACACGCTCCTTGGAATTTAAACCAACACAACCAAGCTCAGCAAGCCCGCGACAGCCAACCCAGCCATTCCACTCCCAACCTTGCCCGCAGCACCCTGGAACGCAATCGGGCTCGTGCTGGCGGTATTGACCGGCTTGACGGACGCGAAGGTTGTCGCGCCTGTGGAACCGCTCCCGACAGGGCCCGTAGGCGTAGCGGACGCAGGCGCAGGAGTGCCGGCAACAAGACCAGCGCTAGGAGCGCCGCTGGCGCCGATGCCGGAGTTGGCGCTCGTGATGTACACTTGAGGGACCGTGACGGCGGTGTTGAGGACTGAGGTGATCGAAGACGATGGGATGGCCGAGCCTGACGAGACGCCGGTGGAGTAGGTGGCGGCGACGGTCACAGTCTGGGAGATGGAGATGGTGGTGCGCGAGGTGGTGTATGATGTTGAAGGGGCGGGGCTGACGGGGCCGGAGGCTGGGGTTTGAGCGCCCTCGGGTGCAGGGGCAGGGCTGACGGCGCCAGGGGCTGGACTCACGGGCGCAGGGGCAGGGCTGACGATGCCAGAGGCTGGACTTTGAGTGCCCACGGGTGCAGGGGTGGTGGCTGGGGTGGGAACCAACGTGATGGTCTTGGGGACGTTGGTTATGATACCGGGGTTCTGGCTGACATGGGGAGCGCAGATACCAGCCAAGTAGGAGAGAGCAGCTTGAACCTCCATGGCGTTGGCGGCCCATGACGAAACGCAGTCCTGAACGCTCTTCGTGAAGCCGGAAGCCTTGCAATAGCAGTCCGAGGCAGCGTTGTTTTCGCAGGTGGTCAGCTTGATCCAGGTATTCATGCACTGCGGAAGAACAGGGGGGCAAGGCGCAGATGGCGCAGGGGAGCTGCTCGAGGCTGGGATGGGCGAATTACCATTGGTGGATGTTGGGATAGCTGGAGCAGGGGTGCTGGGCTCAGGAGCGATGCATTTGGTGCAAATCGTCGAGGTGTAGGTGCTGGTGAGCGTCGACACGGTAGTGGTTGTCTGAAGGCTAGTGCGGCCAGAAGATGTTATTGTATTGGTCACTGGGCATGTGGTAATGTAAGTCGTCTGAATCTCAGTAGTCACGACAGCCTGGGTGGTGCCTGGTGCTGCTGGAGTAGTAGTGCTCTGTTCAGGCGAGTTTGAGCTTCCTGTGACGGGGATGGGGACCTGGGGTGTAGCGACTGAGCTGGAAGGCGAGGAAACCGGGGTGGGAACGCATTTCGTGCAGATGGTCGACGTGTAGGTGCTCGTAAGCGTTGAGACTGTGGTGGTCACCTGGGTGCTTGTGATGCTGCCAGACGTGATAGTGCTCGTGACAGGGCAGGTCGTCACATAAGTAGTAATATCTACGGTAGTGTAGACGGCTACCGTGGTACCTGGGACGGTAGGCGCGGAAGAAGCGCCAGTTGGGGAATTCTCGGTCGTTGAAGGCGTGCTTACTGAGTCGGTAGCTGGCGTAGATGCACTGCTGGCCGGAACTGAAGGAGTAGGTGTGTTGACGACGGGTGTAGTCGAGGAGTTTTGTGGGACCGAGTTGGACGGCACAGAGTAACTGCTGGCAGATGGAATTGAGATCGGGGCTGTCCCAATAGGGACTGACGGGGTAATTTTAGGATATGTCATATAAGTTGGGGAGCTTCGTGCGGTGCTAGTCGGGACCGATACTGAGTTGGTTGGGGCCGTGGCCGGAACGGTCGGCGTCGACTGGTTGTTAGGAATGGTGAACGAATAGACGGGGTAAGTGTGGCTAGGCACGACTGGCACAATCGTGGAGCTCGGTACGGGCACACTAGCAGAACCGCAATTGAAGCCGACAGAGTGAATGGCGAAGCTGCAGGTCTCCTTTGGTGCACTTGGCGGGAGACCGACAACGACACTCTTTGCACCACCACATTGAGAGTTTTGAATGGTAGAGCCGCCTTTAGAGCAAGAGGCGACGTGCTTGCAAGTGGCACCATTTTCGTATCCATAGGTGAACTCGAGATCCTGGTCTTCTTCAGTGGAGACCTGCAGGTGGTCCACGGAGAAGCTGTTGTCGGAGCATGAGATCACTGGGTTTTGATCGGGTTGTTTGCCCGCAGACCCGGCGATACATTTGCTCTATGACCGATTAGATTAATGTCGACTGGCAAATCCCGGTACAAGCTTACCTGAAAGCCTCTAGCAGTGAGAACATCGCGCTTCTGGTTGCCAAAGGAGGGAGAGTCCTGACACTGAAAGCCCTTGTACTGCGTACCACCATACTGATCGAAGGTACCCGAATTCAGCCCGCTCCAGTCGTAGCCCGATTCTTGCTGCTTGTTACACGTGTTGTCCGTGTTCGACGGGCAGGAGTATGACCCGGCGTTGAGCCAGTCGTAGCCCTGCTATAACATTGTCAACAAGGTGCTTCTCCAGGAGTATGATGCAAGGCAGGAACATACAGTAGCTGCAGCCTGCTGAACAGCGACGCCCAGGGCGAGGAAGGCTGTCGTGGTGCGCATATTGAGTGAAGCTGAAGACTGCTTTAGTCCTAGAATAAGAAATAACGAGTGTAGATTGTTGATATAGGCGAACACTGGCGAGAAGAAGCAAAGAAGCGAGTGACTTTGCTCTCAAGGACAGTGTGAAACAAGACACGAGTACAAATTGGATGGGAGAAAAGGAGACAGGAGACAGGAGGATGGAAGTCGTGGGAGACACGGGTCTTTCTATACATGCGCGCCATCAGGGGCCCGTATTCCCCAGACTCCGTATTATTGCCAGCTCCAAGCCTCCAAGGCAAGTAAAGGCGAGTCCACAGCACCGAACCAGAACCTCAGAAGGCCGCTTCACCCGATGGACGACTCCTTTTCGGATGCGGTCTGCATGGCCGAGACCAGTCAATATGCATGTCACTCCTAGAGGATGCCTGATTGGTGTGTCAAAGTTGTCCTTCTCGACCAAGTCCGGATGTAGGGCGAGCAAATCATGAGAGAGCGCTCCAGGGTTTGCGGCGTTTGAAACCGTCAGCATCCATTAGAATCCAATCAGCCTCCAACACCAGGATGGTTAGGCTCAATTCTTTGCCGCTACCCGACGCAGGTACTACCAATCAGTGATCGAGATGGCTTGCTCAAAAAGGACAGGCTACCCCCTGTTTCAGACAGAAGAGGGTGTGCAATTTCCGCTCTGCCGTGGGCCGTGGCTTTTCTTAGACCACGAGGTCACGTGGGTCGAGGATCAGGATTCAAGGAGGTCGGTCCCCGTGTCAATATGATTTCTCATCGCTTCCATCTTACAATCCACAACCTGTTCAGCAAGTATTCAAGCTGAAGAGATCGAGATTGAAAAACAAATGCCGCGTTGCGACTGATTGCGAGACACACGAGACTAATGTAACCTGAAACAACCTTCGCTACGCTTGTCTCGACCTCACTGCACATGGTCCGCGAAAACGCTGGATGCGAAGAACCGTAACGGTTTCGCTGCGCCGCTCTTGGGGGCCGATGCAGGTAACCTCTGACTTGACCACTAAAATCTGTCTTGACGGCTGTTCACGATGCGCAACCAATGCCACGAAAGACTTCCCAAGTAGAAGTATATCTATTAAGGAGACAGAATTCAATATTGTCTCGGGAACCAGATGACAGATTACTATTCTCGGATGAAAAGTTCAGGAACCAAGAGGCCGATGGGCCCACGCGAAGCATCACCAGTCCTGGCGAAATACTAGGTCGATCGAATCAGACCGGTGTTCTACGAAAGTGCTGCTTCTACATGTCCGCTCTCGAATTCACCAACAACTACGCACACGGGCCTGCCCAGCGACCGAGCATTTCGAAAGTTGCCACTCTCTTGAGCAAAATGTTTGGTAACATAACGGTCTCCACCAACGCTATCTTAAGGCGGGCAACCACTGTACGCCGTATTTCTCATGGCAAATGCCCAAGAGGCCGAAGTGCTTCGCGTTTTCTTGGCAGACCAAAGTTCGTCTCGTGTATGGTCATCATCGAAGAGGAACAGTTCGAGTGTTCGTGGGTTCCCTCCGAGCCACATCTTAGCTGTCCTCAAGTACTTTGTTGGTTTTACTTTCCGTGCAGAATCGCCTTACTAGCGCCTAGTTCAACTGCTCCTTTGATATCATGATGTTGGTTCCTGCCGGGGTTCTCGACGCATTATGCGGAGACCAAATTTCATTGCAATGCAGGTCCACAGGAACCATTTATTGTCTGGTTCGTCAGAACGATCGCACACGATGCGCATATCGCCATCAGCGACATTTTGGCCTACGTGTTCAGAGGTTTAAATGCGGATACAGTCATACTGTTAGTACTCTTCGACCCCCTGTTGTTGTATATCAAGGCAATGCGCCTTCCTAATTTTTCCATCTCTCCTCGATCTGTATTTGCGTGATTGCTGATAGTAGAGCGATCATATGCGCAGACCATCTTGAACAACCCTGACATTTAAATCGATGTGGCCGTGCTGCACGTCATTCTGTTGACAGCGTGTCTCGTTTCATCCTTGGTTGCCTCAATCTTGGCATCTCCTTCCCTATCATGATAAAAGGGGTTTCGAAAAGGAAAAGACCTCTGATCTAGCATTTTGCGTCCGTTCAGGCAGCAGGCGTGAGACTTCCAACGAAGACGTTTTTGTTGGAGGGTACGATGTACGGCGAGCCACGAAATAGGTCGATCTGGGTATTAGGTATGACTTTGCGAGTATTAATTGATTTTGAAAGAGCTTTTGCCCATATCGATCAATCCTGCTCGGCCTTCCACGGCGGCTCTAAGCTGACTGGTAGGTTTAATATCTTATACATCGTGAAAACCATCAATTGGTCCCTCACGCCTCCACAGGCTAGGATCAACACCTCATCCTCGTAGTGTACGATGAAGGTTACGATGTTGACGAGCGGATGAAACACGGAGCACATACAGGAGGGTATGTTCTCGACACTCTTAGCATATATGAAAGAACGGTCTTCCATCTCCCAGGAGATACCAGGACCGGCAACTTTCGAGCCTCCACGCTTCGAAGTACCGTTCCGCAGCCTCTGGGTTTGAGTTGTGATCAATACGGCTCGGGGCCAACCAAATTTTGCACTAGCGACAATGGGTGCAGATGCATTTTAGATGCCTGACATTGCAAGGTCGTTGACAGCAAGCTCTTTATCGGTTTCTGCAAGCTAACACACAACGGCTGTTGCCAGAGGACTGAAACTACTCGAAGTCGACGCCTAGGGCGTACCATCTCAGACTACCCTATCATGCTTAACAACACGTACCCATATATTCCTGCGTTCGTATCTGTAGCCGCTGCGCGATACGCTCAAGATTGACAGCCTACATTTTCAGATATAGCTATTAGCGGAGATATGTCGTATCTTGCAAATGTGTAATAGATGTCCTAGAAAAGCCACATGAGGGGGTGGTGGAGAAGCGTGAAGGTTCCCGTAACATTTCAGTGAACGGCAAGATGACTCTTGACTCCGAGGATGTCAATGGACTCTCCGTGCGGGGTAATTTCTAAAATGAGAAGCAAATCGCCTTCCCAACCATATTCTTTTCAGAATTTACTCTCCGTACACGAAAGGGGAGAAGATTCTCTAGTCCTATAACGATTACCAGCATCATCTAAAGCATGGTAGTCCCCAAGTTCTACCTGGGCGGAAAATGAGAGAGATGGGTGGCAGTTTGCGAAACCGTCGGATCACTTTCGTTTCTGGTGGCAGTAAGCAACTAGAGGCCGATCGCGATACTGAACACTCTCATATCTCTGCGCATCTAATCCCTGCCTTTTACAGATTCGATGCTGACCAGCTTCATGATTGTCTCCAGCACTTCGGACCGTACCTGGATCTGAGGACAAGTCAAAACTCAGCCTTGTTAGAGCAACATGCACATGTACGCTTTGCTCCCGTACGATGTCCCTCAGGGACTTCTCAGCGCATCGCCGGGGAAGACAGCATCAATTGGCACTGAGCAAGGTGGATACGAACCTTCGACAGCTACACGAGTCCACGTGTATTGCACCAACAATCAATCATGGCAAGGACATCCAGGAGGGTGGCATCATCGGAAGCGACAAAGCCGCTTTCACTACTATACATTCAACGTTTCTCGATGTTCATCGTTCGGCAACTCCTCCTTTTAGCTCTCTTGCTCCAGAAACTGTAGTAGGATCTACCTTCTCTACGGAAACGGTGAAGCAGATGACGAACAAAGCGAAAAGATCGAAAAAAGTGAAACAACCGAAAAGTATAGTGGAGAGTATCGCTACTCCACCCACTTCCGCAGGGCTCGATAGTCTAGGTTTAAATGATAGTCGAGTTGGGCTTTTCGTTGATAGCTTCCCCAACAACCTACAGAACAGCAGCAATACCAACGATTTCACCTGCGACCAAGACTGTGGATGGTGTGGGCAAGACATGAATCATCTGGCAAATGAGTATGTTTTCCCCACAATTCATTCACTCACCCTGTCGCTGTGTTAGTTCTGAATAGGGAAAACAAAAGAAATCAGGCTAAAATTTCCATTAGCACTGCTGCGTTTAACCCTTTCCCAGCCCACTTTTCAGCCACTCCTACCAGGACGAGTATTATTACGAAAGGGAGTGACCCACTTCAGGCTTTCTTCGCGCTATATGCTCCCTTCGAATACAATCGACTTGCTCCATCGCATAACGAATTCAAACGTTTATGCGCTTTCTTCGGTTGGCCACCGCTTTATGTAGAACCAAATCACGAGGAGCGGAGAGAAGCATGGAAATCGTTCCGCATCGCAATGGTGAAAGCTTTCAATATGACTTTTGGCCAAGACGAGTGTGACATTGAGGCATGGGGGAGGATGTGCGTGCTTGTGGACATGGAAAACATACCTGAGGGTCTAGAGGCACGAAGACTGGTAAATGCAACGGTTTTTTCCCCTCGTCGGCGTCATTTTTGAGCTCCATTTTCAAATCGCTTATCACCCTTTAGTCAAGAATTTGCCGATTCAGGTGTGGGTTTCTTCATGGAGGATGAGAGCTGATCAATGATAGGCTATGATTGACACGCACGTTAATTTGAGCGATCTTCTTGATACTACGCGACAAGGCACTCGAGTTCACGTCTTTGCCTCCGTGGAAGAATTGAGAGTATATACCAAAAAGACAGGAAGAATATTTCCGAAAGAGGAGGCGTACGCTGGAGGGTTACTAAAATATCTGCTACGAGAGATTTTGGGGACATACCATGGAAAGAGGGGTAAAAAAGGGTTCTTTCGCCAAAAAGGAGAGAAGTGTGATAATAAGAAGATCAAAGGTGTGATAAACAAAGAACTATGAACCATAGGTAAGTAATAGCACAGTACAACAGTTTGGAGGGTGCTACCTTCTGTGATTTACCGCATCTTGCAAATGTACTAACGGACGTCCTGGAAGAGTCGCCTTGGGCAATAGTGGAAAAGCGTGAAGGTCCCCATGGAGCTAGAGCATTCCAGTGAAGGGCAGGACGGCTTTTGCCAGCTCTGGTAATATGGAGAAGCCCTTTGAATTGGCACAGAGAGCTCTGAAAACGACTGCACCTTGTGCACGAACAGATTGTGAAGGATACACAATTGATCAGGAAACGTCACAGGACTTTATGGTCAAACATGATGAGGACCAGAGGATGCGACAGACTTATCACTTTCTGCAGGTTCAATGATTGCTTCAATTTGTCTGGCCAACTAGCGAAGGAGCCGAGCTAGCCAAATAGAGTTGAGTCCTCAGGGACAAAGTACTTCCCTGCCGAAAAGCCGGCTAGAATTGTGCCTTGGCAATGGTGGGGCATCAGCAACCCCCCACCATTGAATTCCTTGTGACTCTTAATTAGCAAACATTATAACGTACCTGGGCTTGTCTCGACTCTCTCAGTAAGCTTAATGGAGTCCTTCGCCTCGAAAGTTTGTGGAGAGTACTCCGCCGGCTAGAGCGCCGAACTTGCTATGTTGTGACCAAAAGCTGTGACAAAAACTCATTCCTACATCTTAGTTCAACACAATTTGATTGGCGACACTAGTTTGGGTACCAGTCAATAAACGTGAATGCATAGAGCATGCGGTGCTCAGTCAATAGCACTACTTTACCCGTCAAGGATCATTTAGCATACTTGGTAGTACCAGTCAATGGGGGAAAACCCGGCTCTTTCTTACTCATAATTGCCTGTTCGTGTAGAGGGGTAGCTCGAACCAGACGTTGTCTTGGCTGCTGGAGCAATGGGAACAGCAGGACAGATCCGACGGCTACTGTGCAGTGATGCGGAAGGAGCGAACAATGGACTGGACCATTTGCTCAACGGCTGCAGCAGAATATAAAGTTCTGGCGGTGAAGGACGGCTTTCAACCAATCAACGCCCGCCATGCCACCACTAGCGCATGATGCCAAAAATTCCCACCTCGACCCGACTTCTAGGTCTGCTCCTCCCTCTCTTTCCTCCTCACCCCAAACCACCAACCAAAATCCAATTACAATACTTCAAAAAGGCATACATCACAGCTACATTCCATAATATCGTCGATTTCAATATGCCCATGGCGTTCGCTGTGCTGTAAACCCCGCTGGGGGGTATGCGGCTGTGCTCGCATGCCCTTCAGTCCTGGCCAGCCCTTCGAGTATTAAAAATCGACCTTCGACGATATTATCCCCCTTTCGACTGCTTCCCAGCATCAATTGCCAGCATTCGAATCCAAACACTACCCAAGCAGCAAAAGTCGCGCCGGTCAGTCTTCACGGCTGAAGGGTCGTCCTCCGCTGCTACTACCCCCAACGGATACTCTTCGACACACCTCACGCGACACCAACCGAAAGTCTCGAGTAATCCTACACCATTACTTGAGCGCATAGGAAAAGAGAGAACAAGAGCGCCACGATCGACCCGTAATCGTGTGTTGCACACCTTATAGATCAACCAGAATTGTGCTGCAGCCGGCCGCTCATTCTACCTCGACACTGTGACAGTATCAACTTACCAAAATTACCACAATGTCTCGCAAGGGCAGTCAGATGGCTAAAGTGCCAGCCCATGGAGCGATCAAGCTTTCAGCCTTTGATGTTGGCCACACACACAGTAGCTATGGGAAAGATCGAGGCCAAAGCCAACAGCACCGTTCTGCCCCGAAAGACTCTATTCAGATCCCGGCTGCCAGCCTAGACCATGGTGGTTGCTCCTCTGAGAGCGTGTCTGGCGACGAAGAGGCTGGTGGAGAAGATAATGACGGCGACGGGCTGGAAGCGGATGACGATGCCGATGAAGACCTGAACCCAGATGTAGATACCCCGCCTGGCTGCGCCATGGATTCGGATGGGCGCTGGGCGGGGATGTCTGACGGCTTTGCCAAATCGTCAAAGCGGAATAGTGGACAGAGCGTCGCCGACCGTGCTGAATTGAAGGCGCATGCAGAGGACAGCTCCAACGATGAAGCTTACGGCGCAGTCGACTTGATCAGTGACTCGGAGAGAGATGGAAGTGATATGGACTGTGTCGAGGAGCGTGCCATTATTGACTCCGAAGATGGCGACGCTGGAAAGGCCCCAGCTAGCCTTCAGACCAAAAGCCAGCTTGGCAGAGCCAGATCACCAAGCGAGTCTTCGGAGAACAACTGGGAAGGAATCGACTTTGGCGATGGCCATCTCTCCGATCACCAGGACTTTTTCGACGAGCAATTCAATCGCACCGGTGACAGCTTCCTTGATGACGAGATTGACATTCTCGGTAATGTTAACCTTTTTGCGGAAGAAAATCTATTGTTTCCTCCCTCACCACCCCGTCGCCGCGTCCGCTTTGCAGATCCGTTATTGGAAGAGGATTTGTTCAGCCCTCAGGCCACTAATAATATGCGTGGTGACGTTGCTTTAGCAGCAAAGTCAGATGTGGCGCAGGATAGAACAAATGTTTCCTCCGATCAATCAATCTGCAGCCATGATTCCGATGACGAATCTGGTTCGTCGAGTGGTTACGAATGTGAGTTCATGATTTGAGGACGAGGCAAAGTGCCGGCTGATGTTCATAACTTAGCCGACTACGGCGAGACTACCGATGAAGACGATGTTCCTGCGTCGGCAACAGCACGCCCTCAGGCTCTGATGCGTCGTCCTTCTGCTTCTTTCCTAGACGATACATCTGCAAAACCAACACCAACGCAGACTTCGCAGACACAGCGTTGGGGGCCTAGGATGGGCTCTTGGTGCATTGATCCTACGAAGCCACTCGCCATCGTTGACAGTTGTGGAAAGAAGATACTCGTCTGTCCCGCTCGACGACCAAAAAAGCCCGACAGGGTCTTTGAACACATCCTGGGTAGCGGTACTACAAGCGCCAACATCAGTCCTCGTGCCCGGCTGTCAAACCTAGCCACTGTGCCCTACACCAGTGACGTCGACCGCAGCGAGGCATCCAGCCAGGGGCTCGTAAGCCCCGTCTTCGGACATCCACCTGCACCAAGCTTTGGGTTTGCCAACAATGGAATCTTTCCTGACGATACAGACGATACGGGATTCCTTGAAGATGATGCGCTATTGTACGACGATGATGACGACAATGACGAGGATGACCCCGAGGCTGGCATCAATATCGAGGATCTTATCGATTTCGGCGATGATGGAGACGATAGTGAGCTGGACTTGACTATGGGAGACTCTCGACCATCATCGTCATCATCCGCAAAGACCGGCTTCACGGGTGTTGGACAGTCATCCAGTCAGAGTCTCCTTGACCATCTTGACGGTACGGTCGTCACCGCTTTCCGGCAGACCCAGCTGCCTGCGCCAGTCTCCTTGAGCCCGCTTAGTCCTTTAAAGAAGCGCAGACTCAGCCCACCTTTTGCCGGGCCTTCGAAAAGGAGGCTTGTGGTTTGATGCTTGACTTGCTCACGAGTGCCGCGGCACTCAACACCATATCCTGCCGACTTCTGTCGGACCCTGGCTAGCAACAGCCTACCCCAATACTCATTGTACGAGTTACGAGCCATGAAGCTACGGCCTATTGCTCTTATAGCATGCGCGGCGTTACCATTCGCCTTCGATGTCTGGATCCTGCTACGTGGCTACCATACCTCAGCTACGCGATCGCTCTCTAATAGATCTTACAGTCCCACCGTTGTCCGAGATTGGTCATATGGCTTGTCTGATAGCATTAGATCTTTGTGATGGATGAGGTTACTAGACTTATATTTGGGCTAGATCAGGTAATCCAGTCGCTTGATTTTGATTTGAGATACCACGAAAAGTTAGGTTTCATTAAGCTGTTAATTTCTTTCTTAACAGTGGGCGTGGAAGGAAGCTGGCTGCGATTGCAGCCAAGCAAATGAGTCCTTCTGACGCCAGATTCGGTTCGGTTCTACGATGTACTCAGTTTGCAAATACTTGATTCCAAAGTCAATTCTTACCGTGATCAACAGCTTCGTCTCGATCGTCCTACGAGTTCATCCATTAACGTCTGAGGGCAGCCGGTACAGTTACTGGTTGCATGACTTCCTGTCTCCGTTATTCGCACCTTAACCATTCACCTGGCTCCTGGTCGTGACTTCTCCAGAGATACGGGTCTGCCACTCAATCTTGTTAACCTCTCTCACCCAAACTACCGGATCCATGTCAATGACCCACTGCTAGAAGGGGAATTACCACAACTGAGATATAGTGACTAAATACCAAGTACGGCTGCTTACTAAACGAAGCTTACAAGGGCTTAGAGATGTGAACGATGGTCATTCGGAGTTGTACTCGGCCGGGGGTGGCAATACGAAGCAGACTTCCACCGACATCCTTTCATCCATCAGCGCTGGGTCCGACGTCAATTTTCGGTCAAGCACCCGTTCTGCTCATCGCATACCTGCCGAACTAATACCTGAAATCAGCCTCCGGAATAGTGTCCGGGCTGGCTAACATAGCGGCACAAGGCTAAGCTCTAGCGTCGAATGTCCGGTCGCCTTGCTGCACGGGTACTTGAGCTTGCGTACAGAATGACATAGCGTCTTGGTTTCTCTTGTGTGAGGGGAACAGGTGTGTGGTTTCGATTAAAAGAGCCCTCTGGTGGCAACGGCTGCCGATTGAGGATGAGATCAGGGCTTGGCTTTTATGGGGTGCGTTCTGTTGAGTGATGGATGATTGTGAGAAGCGGCTAATTTGCTATGATTTGAAGTTGATGTCTATTCCAACATTTGGCACGGTCGAGGTAATCGGTTTGCGACAGAAAGACTTTGAGCAACCGGTGGCTCTATCAAGGTACGGTACTAGGTCAATTACCTTGTACTGCTGACTATAGAGTAAGAGCAGTCGAAACCCAGCATTCACAGAAGCCTACGACATAAAGCATCAAGCTCTCATCAAGTCAAAGCTCGCAGCCTTCTAAATTGCCTTGATCAACAGGACATCGTCACCTGTCAAAGCCACGGAACCAGTCAACATCTACAAATGGACTTCCCAGCGGACGAAAGGGTGATACACTCCAATCATGAGTGCAACCCTATCCCTGATCAGCGCGAATATTACGAGTTCCGTACCCTATGTCAAGTCTTTGACAGCGCTAGCAGACGCCATCCAGGGCGCCTGCTGTGGGTTCCTACTGCAGCAGCCACAGATTGCTAGAACAACGTTTTTTTGGGCAGCGTTGAACACCAGCTCGGTCGGGTTCAGATGGGTGAGCAAACCTGCGTTGCTTCTAATTATCATCCTCTATAGCCCGGCATTATCAAGTCCTGTAGATTGAGAAGATTTTGGATATCTTTATTGAAAGAAATTGCCCCATACTACAGGAGTCTCTGTGCGTCGATGTTTGGGTTATCTGCTCCTCTCACTTTTACGACATACAATTAAGTGTTTTCCCCTCACCTCATTCTTTTCACCCTTTTCTCTATCAAAGATATATGCCTACTGGCTTTTCTAGGTTCGTTGGGTTCAGTGATCCTCGTTCTAGTTCTCTGTCTACAACAAGCCTCTGCACAAGTCTGCGGCCCTCCTCTTGAGCCTATCCTACCAGCGCCTCGGAAGCGCACCTCCGATGCCGTTGTTCAAAAACCTCTTGAAAGGATTGAAGCGGTAATCAAGGAGCAAACCCATTTCCTCAGCAGAACCGCCGTCTTGATCGGATACAGAAGACGGAGCGGACGCTGGACGAGCTCTACGCGCCTCCAGCATTGAATAAGACCGGTACTCGCAACGTAGACAGTGACACTATTCATCGCGTAGGGAGCCCCTCTCAGGTGTATACGGCGCCGACTATCCTGCAGTTTAGCGACGTACTATCACTAGCTGGTCCCCTCACCGAATATGGTCTTTGAGCTTGCGCTTCTTGCCAAAGATCAGGAAGATCACAACCCTTTCACGACTGTTGACTGGCAGGCAACACTAGCTGGTGCGCTGTGCGGGCAGCTTGGCGACAAGGAGCTCACAGTATGGATACACTCTGACAACCTTTCAGCGTTCCTAATTGACGATGAGAGTACAGTGAGCGTTCAAATTGTAAAAATCTCTGGCTAATGGACAGTATATGGAATTTCCTAATAACCTCTAACGAACATACGAGGCTTGAGTCCACGCTAGTGTAGCAACCATGCCCTCGAGAAGGTCCGTAGTCTCGCTATCTCCACAGCCAGCGTCTCCAACGTGTGACCAGCACCAGCACATCGCTTCCTAGGTTGTACTACTATCCCAGACCTTTGCTAACCTCTACAAGGAACACCCCCAATGAGCGATCATTGCCGGCATCTCCCTCGTCTACTCAGCCCTCGGGCCCACTATCCTGATGTCCCAAAACAACCTGCTAATTCCCGACAAGAGATCTCTTCGTCAACTTCGGCGAACTCCGTCCCGTCAACGCTGTGTAAATGATAGCAGTGTCCTCCAACACAGCCTCCGCAAGCCTAGGCTTCATTATCGAAGCCGTCGCCAACAGTACCTATGCAGAATACATGCAACGAGCCCCTCGAAGTCACTCACATCAGCGTCAACAAGCCATCCCCCCACAGCATCGGGTAAGGGTAGACGAAGCCAACCGGTAGTCCACTAACTACGATCTCGAAATTCAGGCCTTTGCTACGCTGCTCTCGGTGGGTATATATGCTTAGTGGAAGATAGAGTATTATTATGTCTGGGTTGTTGGGGGAGGTATGGATTAATTCGTTTCGGGATTTGGGAGGTGGGATAGGGAGGGTGGGCGTGATGGCTAGTTGTTGTAAGAGTGTATGGTGTCTGCGATGGGGGTTTGTGGGTATGTGGGATTGGGTGTTGGATCTAGGATGCGCAGGACTTCTATGGGCGTGCGATTTTAGAGGGGATGTTGTCTTGAGGCAAGATTGAGAGGGGGGATTTGGGTTGGGGTTGGGGTAGAGATGGGGGTGGGGGGGGGGGTGAGGGGGTTGGAAGGGTTTGATGTTATGGGGTATGTGTGGAGTTGTGGAGGGGGGAAGCTGTTGGTAGTTTGGGGTTGGGGGTGATGGGATGAGGATCGTGGGCTCATTGTGTGGTGTGTTATATCTATGTTGTTTATGACTGGATTCCTTGGAGGTTGGGGGTATATGCTTTCACGGTGTGGCTATCTCCTGCTTGACGGCTGTGACGGGAGAAGTGCTGTGGGGACATAGCGCGATGGTAATCTATGGCGGGCGCCGGGTTGCGTTTTGCCTAGAAATATGAAGACTCTTCATTGATTTCAATAAATCTAGGTATATAAGCATGTAGACAATTAGAGTCTTATTGCATGGGCCACTCTAGAAAGATCCGGCTTGTCGCATTCCTGTCTTCGGCGTGCTGCTTGTTATGCTGTGGGCTTTAGCAGCTGAGCAGTAAAAGAGCAAGGACCTGTCTTCTTGATCAACGTCTGAAAATTCCACGACAGGCACTTACTGAATGGCCAGGGCTTGATATCGTTTCAGTGAGTACTATGTGTGGTGAAGCCTCATAGCCTGCCTCCAAAATCTTCCCATAACTCCACCGCATTCCTTTAACATCCGTGCCAGCACTCATCAAACAATTCCCCTCAACATCTCCCAAGCCCCCAACCCAATAACCCCGCGGGATTCACTGCCCATCCCCCCCTAACCTCCTTCGCATCAACCCCGCAAGCCATTCCAAATCATCCTCGCGCCTGCCCTCGCCAACCCATCCGCAACGCAATCTTCCCCCCGCGGTATACACTTCAAAAACAATCCCAACACCACCATCTCGAAACCTCGAAGCCTCCATATCCAACGATCTCCAGAGATCAGCGTTCGCAACCACTTTCTTCCGCGCATGGTTCGCCACTTCGGCATCCAGCCATTGAAGCCCCAAGCGAGTCCGTGAAGCTCCGGATTCGCTTGCAAGGCATCTGAGGTGCGTAGAATAGGGCACATATCGCAGCCGTTACCTCCGCCCGCCGGCTTGTGTCGTTTTCCGTGAGCGGTAGAGAAGGAGCTATATCGCGGTCACGCGACACTTATATGAAATGAAGACCGTAGCCGTCGCGGCCGTTGGACAGGCAACAGCCATCGGTGTAGACCACCAGTTCTTCCAGTTTCTCGGGGACTGGAGGTGAGAACTAGACTGCTTTGCGGTAGTTTGCCTTTTTCGTGGGAGGTTCATGCTGAGCACCCTGACGAACTGCGACTCGAACTCACGGCGGAGGGATAGATGATCGGTAACGAAGCAAGTTGGTGTGGATGCACGGGCTTGATGCTGGATACCAGACGCCCTGGGCGTGGAAACCGCGATCAATTCCCAACACACTTTGGGATTCGACGTCTGAGACCCCAACATGTATCTCTAAGAGACTTTTTGGGGTAATGAATGCCATCAAAGGTTGCCCCAGCAACATTCTCCTCGTAGAACGACTCTGGGATCAGATGACGGCTGGTGTTATCTTGGAGTATGGCTCTGAAACTTCTAGGCCCGTGAAGATCAGAGCCTGGGAGAAGCATCTCGAGACCTACCACTGTATCGATAGCTGAGATGGGCTCACAAGCGTGGAGTGCACTCAGTGTTATAGTGAGTTTCCGTAATTGTTCATGGCCTGGTGTAGTGCTGTCACGGCCGCTTTCCAGCTATGACGGAAATCTGCTGATAGGATCAGTTTGGTGGCTCGTGCAGGGCCTATTAGGGATGTTGGTGGTTCATATATGGCCTCTCTTGGTCGGGTTTGGGATGTACGGAGTCGCCCAATTGCGGCATCGTAGAGGGATGGCATGTAATCTGGACAATAGCTGCAAGTGGTGATTTGCAATGTTGGCAAACTCTATTTTGCACCTTTCCGGCAGCAGAGAGTACTGATGTGAGTGTCTCCGGGACCTTCCTCAAGCTTGATCAGGGTAAGTTACGTACGATTGGTACGCCGGCCTCTCTGGTTATCTTATGGTCGACGTTGGCTTTCAACTGGCGGCAGCGGATTTTGCCGCCAAGGATAGGCGCTCGGTCTTGTTCGCTTGACAACTCGTCCTAGACGAAGACGTACTTGGACACCGGATGAGGCGAGAGCAGTTCCGTCGTCCATATCTTCATAGATCGTTTCGGGTCCAGTGCTCGTGGTAGATCATAGCTTACTGTTCCTCTCATTACTCTCCTTGCCCCTTTCCCATTCCTCCCGCAATACCATCCCCTTTCTTCCACCTCGACTCCCATCCTCCGTCCCGCCAAACCCACGCACAGCCTCTGGCCAAGCCCACAAAGACCTCAGCTCAGAGTCCAGCCTCCCCTCCAATGCCTCGATCACCTTTTCCCCCATCACCGGTAGGAATTTGAACGCATGTCCACTCCCTCCCGTCGCCAGAAACAGCCCCTCAACCTCCGGATGGAAGTCGACAATGAAGTCCCCACTTGGCGTGTCCGTATACCAACACATCCGCGTATGCGTAAATGGCCTGTCAACGAGCCAGGGCACAAGGTTTTTCAAGAACTCACGAAGGACGCTTGAGCCCTCAGAGGGGATGGGCGAGAAGTGCGAGGACGGAAGACTTACTGTTCTCACATCTCCGGTGGCAGGGTCAGTGATCAGTGTCGGGTTTCGATAACCATAGCCATGGCGTGCGACTTTGAACAAGGAATCGGCAGCCGGTGAGGGAGGAATAGCGAAGAGGCCGGTGCCCAGATTCAGAAGTACGGGCATAGACTGGAGCTGAGAGCGCTCGCCGGGCGTCAGCGAGATGTAAGCGAGGACTTGCGCTGTGGCTTCAGCGCGGCCACGCAGGTCGATCAAAGCACCTGTCCAGGCGCCGGCTGCTAGAATGACGAGGTCGGCTTGGAGGGTCTCTTCACTTTCGAGCCGCACGCCTGTGATCTTGTATAGTTTGCATTCCGTGCCAGTGGTATGCCAAGAGTATCGGGCTTTGGCGTAGACTAGCTCTACGGCTTCCCCCTGCCTCCATATTCGCCTCCCCTGCTTCCCAGCTTCTTCGTCAACGCGTCGCCGAACATCCGCCATTGCAGCAGCAGCGTCGGCCCAGCCGGAACCGTAGTTGATGTAGCCTGCCGAGCCACTGGTACCACCGGTTTTTAGGGCGGCCTTGATATCCTCTGGACTACCCAATCCCTTGATTTTTTCATCGTTGTGGCCCCGTAATTTAGACCCTACATTCGATCTCGACCTCTCGATATACTCCCACCCACTCTTTCCCTCTTCACCAACAATTGCAAAGCCACATTCGTGGTATATACCTTGCTTCGCATACTCGTCGCGCCAGATTTGCTGGGCCTTTTGGGCGAGAGCGGTGTAGAACGGGATCGAGTAGTCGGCACGGATGATGCGGGAGTTGTCTATTGATGCGGCGTGGGGGTTGTGGGACTCGGAGGGAGTGGGGGAAGGGAGAGGGGCGTGGGTGTCGAGGATGGTGATGTGGGTGGAAGTGTAGCGTGGGGATAGCAGGAGGGATAGGCTGGTGGAGAGGCCGAAGACGCCGGCGCCGACGATGAGGATTGAAGATGGAGGGGATGGGGACGGAGAGCACATGGCAGGATTGGGGTAATTCGAGGATAGAATACGCGGAAGTCGCCAGCTTAAAGTCAACATCAACTAAAATCATTCCGAGGTCTACGTAACCATGAGGCTTTGACAGAGTATATAGGAGTGAAGCTTTGAAAGTATGGGTTGTGACGGTCATGATTGTACCTCGCAAGCATATCAATGTAGTAGAAATGCATGGTGTCGATGCTATCTACTTGAATTTTAAAGGATATCTTCAAATCGATACCGCCTTCATCGAGGATCGGCGCGACAGGGTAAAGCACGCATAAGGATATCACCGCTACTGTCTGGGGGTGTTAGCACCAGCTGCTGTCAACCACCACCACTTCGATTTTCGACAATCTAGATATCTGCCTTCCATGGCAGCAGCGCCAGCATATGCATACTGACCGCGCATCCCCAGATGCCCTTCCTATGCCATTGCCAGCGCACCTATTCCGCTCACGTTGTATGAGCGTGGTACGACTTTCTATTGTATGTTGACTAACGCCAGCTGATGATTGGAAATTGAAAAAGTATTAGACTCCGGTTGATGCATGTTGTGAAAAATTGGGTGCTCGAGGACAAGCAAACCCAGATCGCTTTGCGGTCGAGACTTGTTTTGGGTCGTGGACGCGTATTGTAAAGAGTATTATACAGAAGAAGGTGGCAATGGTACACAGGCATTGATCAACCTGTTGAAGAACATCCTCGAGGTGAGGGGCATTCAGACTTTCCGGAAATCTAAAGCAATCAGCGACGTTCAACAGGTAATGAAGGCAACATACCGGCAAGCACAGGATAGATCATCTCAAAAGCCTGGTAAATTTCCTCGCGCACCTTGGCCCCAGTCAACACAATCTTGCCGCTGACGAAGATCAGTAGCACGATCTTGGGCTTCATCATGCGATAGATGAGTCCGGGGAACAACTCAGGCTCATAAGAGCTGAAGTTGTGATGACGGCTGGCAAGGCCTTCAAGGCGGATGGGAAATTTGATGTCGCAAGAGCCAACGATGTTCTGGATTTTGAAGTCCGTGAACTTGGCGTTGAACCCGAGCTTCTGGATGATCCTAGCATATTTGCGGGACGCAAGCTTGGAGTCGTCTTCGGACTTTGCACCAGTGACAACCATCTTGCCAGAGGCGAAGATCAAAGCTGTGGTCTTCGGTTCGCGAATGCGCATGATCACAGCCGCGAAACGCTAAACATAGATTTAGCGCAAAGTCTTGAACTTTGGCATGGTTAGCAGTACCTTGGGATTATATTCAGCATTTCTCGCATGGAGCGCAATCGTCTTGAGGTCCAAGCGACAGGCAAGGTTGATCGTGGAAACGATGTTCCTTTAGAGCAAGCCATTAAGCCTCATGCTTCAGATATGGCAACAAGGGTCATACTCACTGCAAGGTTGGCACAATCCCACTCACACCCTGTCCAGCACCTGGCGTCGCCGCAGGAGTAGTGGGTGTCACCCCATTGCCGTTGGAGGCATTCCCTGCCTGAAGCTGTTGCCCCTTGGCGTTGGCGTTCACACCGCTCGCCTGTCCGTTTGCCTGTGGTTGTCCATCTTTTTCAGAAGGGGGCGTTAATTCTCCGGCTCCTCCTGGGAACGACAGAGACGCAGGTGAGATGAACGCATTTGCCTGGACGGCGTTGGAAGGGTGCGTGGTGATAGCACTGTCCATTCTTGCAGAAGCAGGATCTGAGATCAAGGTATTGAAGCCGGCAGTCTAAAGGACCTCCGTTAGAAAGTCGGTCGAGGTAGGGTATCCTTGCGCTTCCAAGTCCGATAATATCGAGGCTTGTCGCGAGGTGAGGTGACGACGATGGAATTTCGAGGTCGATGAGGGTATGATGTAGTGAGGTCCGTACCGTATGCGGGAGATTAACAACCAAATGTCTCCCCTACAGCCGCTGCGCGATCAACACCCTGTCTGTGTCCCCCAAACACTCCGTCGCGGTGACAACAAGATCGCAATACCAGATGGCGAGTTGATCTCCGTGATGTGTGATGTTTGAGAGTCGAGGTGAGCTGATCGGGGGTGTTGTGGTGAGATTTGTCCCGATATCACAAAGAGGTCGCTAAATCAAATCGGAAGGTGGGACTCGGTGAGTGTGGTAGAGAGCGGAAAGCGCACAAAGCTTGTGTCTTTCAAATATTAATCAACAGTCCCGATGCTGTGAAATAAGATGTGTACTCTATGAGTTTGATAGTAGATGATGTCGTTGGATGGTGGGGAAGAGGAGGGTGGCAGTGACGTGGGGGGGTGTGGACGTCAAATCGCAGGGGACGCTAAGCGAGAATTTCTAAAAGTCTGGGGGCGGGCATCACACGCTTCTTATACTCGCTCCCAATCATCAGGCTGTGACTTGCCGCTTCATTATCGACCTCGGCACTAGTGTCACTTAGGATTAGCTCATTCATCCACCCACTTCTAGCGCCATCATGCGTGTTCAAATCTTGGAGCCCAGCCAATCATAACGCGATTGATAGGGGCTGTACGCGCCGCTAGCTCCACGAACTTCGCCGCAATCGGCTGTTCAAGGCAGTCGAGTTTCAGAGTGGACCCCCTGATTGCCGCTTTACGCAGGAAATTTGAGTCTGGCACATCCTGTGAATCTTCCTTTCTCCTTTCTTCTCCTGAGAACGCCGAAGGCATCCGCTGTCTGGCAACGCCATGCGCAACAACGTAATTGTGCAAATGATGCAACGAATTCATGAGCAATATTGATACCTTGCGTATTCACAGAGTAACGATAGTGAGTCACACCACCTTTCCCTGTGCGAGCTCTTTGTTCCTAAAGCTTGCTGGAGAACGGGTCTTGGCGGATACATCCTTAAACCTTAAACCTTACACAAAAACAAAAACACTCTGTGGCAAAAGTACCACAGCAGCAGCTTCTGACCATTCGTCGCCCGGAGTCAGTAGACTCTCTGCCAGACCATCATCCAAATCTAGCCTTTGCCAGCGCCACAAGTCCGCTCATGGTCCGCTGTTCCTTCTCTTTATACTCCTGGACCCTCTGTTCCCGTTCCGCCTGCCTCGCTCTCAGTATCTCTTCTCTCCTCAACTCTCGTTCGTTCTTCTTGCGCTCCGTTTCCCTCTTCTGTCTCTTGTATCCATCAATCCCCTCGTCTTCCCCTCCGAGCAAATCTGAGTCTGGTACGTCTTCCACGCCACCGCCTTCAGTCTTGCCAGCTGCGAAAACGCGGTTACGGTCGGCTTTCTCACGTTTCTTCTCCAACATGCGATCTTTGGAGCCAGCCTCCGCTCGAGGAGCAATGTCTTCAAGGTGCTCTTTCTGTTGCTTTCGATCAAAGCGGCGAAGATTTCGTAGGTGTTCACGGCTGTAAAGATTATCCTCATGGGCGGTTTCTAAGCGAAACTGATTAGCCCGTTCTTAACGATGCTTTGACATGACTGACATGAAGAGAACGCACCTCGCTGTAACCCTAAATCCTGAAGATTGGGTATTGTAGGGCCAGATCGCTTGTTGCTAGCTGCGACTTTAGAAATTGCGCCAGGTAGCGCTGGACCCATCTCATCCTCATCGCTACTCTGCTCTGTTCCATCGGCGAGAGGCTGAGGACCGGATACTCCATGCTTGGTCATTTTCACTGCGGGAGGGTTCCCAGTAACAAAAGCCTCGGGCTTTTCATACATCTTTGGCTCATACCAACCTTCAGCTATTTCTCCACGATTCCTCACCACTGTCAGCGCATTCTTCTTTACTGGTAGGAGAAGCAGTGAACCCCAGAATCAATCTTACCATTTGCCCACAAAGCGCTTCCACCTGCCCCTCATCTCATCCTCTGCTAGTTCTTCGATATCGAGTTGCTTGTGCACCTCCAGATAGAGCGCAAATATGGCTCTGTGAGTCTTGAAGTCATGCTTGCTGATCTGAAGTGCATTTCCAGGCAGAGTAGCAGGAATCGGAGGATCGAGGCGTGCGCGCTTGTAGGACGAGGATTGACGGTGACTGGAAGGAGAGAGGAGTCGTCGCTGGGATCTTGAGTATGGGGACTTGGACTCAACCGGACTTCGCGAGCGCGTAGGTACATTTGAAGACATAGTTCAAGAACGCAGATATGGTGAAGTAATAATACCATCAAAGAGACCAGAGCCAAAGGGCGCTGTTGGCGATGATACCAGATTATAGATAGGCGAGGCTTGGCAAGCTACTGCAGGACCTCCTTTACGACTCTAAGCTTTTGAAGGTAAAGTAATGCTATATGTACCGAATGCAGATGGTCGACGGGCTGTGCTTGTATAGCACAGCACAACCTCGATGAGCAGTCGGCCCAATTCGAAAGTGTCGTCCGGCGCTGCACCTCCTCCACGACCTGCGTTCGCACAAGCAATCTTTCCATCGACACGCACGCGGTCCACTGACATTGCTCTAGTCGCCCATCTTATCGACCTCGCGCAGCTCCTTCCACTCCACCACCGCACAGTCTGCGAAGATATCGCAAAACTCCAATAATTGTCGGTGGTTTCCTCGCCTTCGGCTTCTCCGCTTCAGCCTCGTTCCTCTACACCTCTATCTCTAAACCACCATGCTCCGATCTATCCTTGCCAGCCCAAGACTCTGACGTCTCCGATCGTTACAACTCCAACGTGAAGACATTTGACAACTCAGTCGACTTTTACGAGCAATTCTCAGGCATAAGGCGATGGCGAAAGCGGCTGGCGCGTGAAGCTGAGGGACATGTACTCGAAGTGAGCGCAGGAACGGGGAGGAATAGCGATTACTATAGGCTCAAGAAATGCAAGAGTCTCACATTTGTTGATCTGAGTGAGGGGATGGTAGAACTCGCAGAGAAGAAATTTAAAAGGCTCCATCCAGAGTATGACAAGCCTGTGTCACCACGACCTCCTGTGGCATTTGTGACGCAATCGGCGCTGGAGCCATTGCCAGATGGCATTATTGAAGAAGTCACAAGATCAGGAGGCTACGACACGATTCTCCAAACAATGGGGCTTTGCTCCACGCCAGAGCCGGCCCGGCTGCTGATGCACCTCGGTACGTTAACGCATCCAGAGCGAGGAAGAGTCCTACTGTTAGAGCATGGGAGGAGTTATTATGACTGGTTGAACAACATATTGGATAAGATGGCAGCGGAGCGAGCGGACAAGCAGGGCTGCTGGTGGAACCGGGACATCGAGCAAATAGTTGAAGACAGCGGACTCGTAGTGGAGAGAATGAGGAGAAAACATTTCGGAACTCTGTACATCGTTGAAGCGCGACCAAGACGCTACAGTGATACGACAGAGGGCAAGGATGGTGGTCAAGAAGTGATTGATGAAGTGGGTACCAGCTGGCCCGTTGCACGAATCAAAGCCTTGGTAGGGCGGGACCCAGGCGCACGAACATCCGAGGAAGAAGAAATCCCGCTGGAGAAGAATTGAGAAGATCTGTCACATGCAAGGTCGTGTAAGAACCGGTCTCTATGGGAATATCACGGTATCTTCCCTGTCCCCAGGTGGTACATTGATGAGGACTGAACCTAGAGGAGTTGCCCTGACCATGGAAAATTCCATCAGAGCAGCTGTCGTGGAATCGACCACCAATTGAGAGACGAGCGAAGCACCGTCTGCGCACACTTTGCGCAAGACTTGCAAGTAATGGATAGCATCAAATTCGCCGGTCCTCAATCGAACTCCACAGATTGACTTCGTGGCTTGCGTAGCGTTTAGAGCCCTTCGGACGCTGGCGGATGGACTTGTATGAGTATCCTCTACAACCCACTGTACGTGCCTCAAGTCTCTTCCAACATCAGAAACAAACCTCGGATTCACAGCACTCTAAATTTCCAAGCCAACGTGGTGCAGCTTGAGAGTCTTGCGCCCAAATGTCTTAAACATATATCTGCACAGACTCCGTTTGCCGTGGTCGCTATCTAGGAGGTCTTGGTGAAGTGATTGACCACCTACAAGATCTTGGCGAGGTGATTGAGCACCTCAGAGGCATTCACGGCCACAGATTCATACAGAGACCCTCGTCTCTCGGCATGTTTGATACCCATGGCAATTGTTGGTACTGCTTTGAATGTAGCGGCAAGCTGGATAAGGATCATCGGAGCTTCAAGTCCGACAAGGCCATGTGGGACCATCAGAATGCACGTCATGACTTCTTATTGAACCATCTAAAGCAGGATCTCTAAGCATTGGTCATGTCACCTTCCAAGGCTCAGGGGGCAGATAGTGGGCAACCTGACGCACTGAATTGTAGCCTCATTGAGAGGCTGGACAGGAAGAGGAGGGTGGTCAGAAAGACAGCGTCGCCTGTGATTGATGTAATCACAGCTTTGCATCATTCTCTCTCACTGCCTGAATCCCGAATCCTGCCCTTGGTGCATGGATTCTGACCTCCGTTTCACCTACCTTCGTCTTTGCAGCGATCACAGCCTCATTCTTCGTCAAACTCAACAGCCGCCCACGGTCTCTGTGCTTGAAACCCGTGTCAGTCGGCCACACTTCCACCTCCTGGCCCTTCTTCAAGCCAAGCGGATCGTTCTCATCAACGTCGCCTTCCACCTCTGCGAACCCTGCTTGTGCAATAAGGTGCACCGCCTCATCGCCCTTCAAAGTCGTCGCTTTCGGCACCGAAGCCTTCGCCTTAGCAATGGCGGCAGAGAAGCGCTCAATCCACGCGTGCGTCCTAGGATACTGCTCCTTACCAAAAAGCTCTTCGGGAAGCGCGCCCTTGAGGCCACGAAGCCAATGGAAGGGCCAGACAGCTACGTCGCCCAAATTCAGCAAACAAACCAGTTTCTCAGCAGTCATCCACGAGCCCACGTACCGTGTATATCCCCCAGCCCCACCTCCTTGGTCCCTCCAATCCACTCTCGTCCATCTCCCAAAAAATCCTCGAGCAAATCCCAGCATCCCCTCATACCTACCAGCGCCTCCGGCCTTCCCCTCTCCATGTCCTCCATCCGCCAACTTCTTCCCGTATACTCCTCCCTATCCTTTTGAAACCTCTCGTCTGTTCAGAATTAGGGGATCAGCAAGACTCTTGCGCAGGAAGAACGAAACCCCCAAAATCAATCCCAACCAAAAAACTCCCCAATATCATCGCCATGGAGGCGGTAAACCACAGAAAACCATAAACCCTCCCCCCGAACACTTACCACGCAACAAAGGCAGCTCCGTCGGAAGTAACTTCCCCGCCAGGGTAAACACCTCCCCCTCTATCGTCCATCGTTCCAGCAACTCCTCCAGCGCTCTAGCGCTGGGGTTGCGCGACGAAAGCGGAGTCCCAATTGTTGGGAACAGTTGTTCGAGTTTGCGCAGGATGAGCCGCGTGTCGAGGTAGACATCCCTGCCGATGGCGAGGATGGGGATGCGGCGGTACGCGACGCCCAGGGCGGCGAGGTCGGGTCGGGGCAGGGTGGGGGGTTGGAGCTGGGGTGGGGGTTAGTGAGGTAGGCGGACGGGCGGGTTAGTGAGAAGGGCGGGTATGTGGGGTGGAGAAGGAGGAGGAGGAGGGGGGGGGGGCGCACGCATTGCGAGAAGGGAATGCCGCGGAGTTGGAGGTACCAGATTACCTGGTGGGAGAGGAATTAGAGGGAGATTGTGCGAGAAGGTGGGGGGTTGGGGCGATAGATACCCTTCGCGCGTAGGGGCTGAAAGGGTAGTGGAAGAGGATGATTTCTGGGTTATTGGACATGTTCAGTGGAGTATGGTTATATAGTAATGGTCAAGATCAACAAAAAGAATGTCATTGCAGACGGCAGGAGACTTCGAATTGAAGCTCTCTCCACTTAAACGATCATCGTTGTATTCGGCCTCGAGCCGAGGTCCGTTCGGCGATAAATTTCTTAAAATCCGAGGGATCAGCTCTACCTTAACATACACACTTCACCAAAGAAAGGAATAATTATCAGAGATTGAACTGCCAAAGAATCGCATCCGCAACACTCTCCCTTTCCCGCAAGTCTCATTTCGTGCCCTTTCCAGCACCATGCCGCGCCTCTATTCTACGACAAGATTGCCACGCATCGGCAGTGTGTAGCATCTAAGCCTAGTTCAGCCCTGGCGATGCGTCTACACCATCTCTTACTACTACACGGGAAAAGTACCTGGAAAGGAGGAACAGCCCGAGAGCCAATGGTCTTGATTCAGAAGACCATCTCTGGCTCATGGCGACTCGTATAGAAAGATTCTCACCAGGGGGCGCTAGTCGCTCTTGAGGCCGGGACGCAGCTGATCCGTCCTAGGAATAGGATACTCGGAGTATACACACGTCGTATGGCGGTGCTCGGGCTGTTCATCGCTTTTTGGCTTACAAATTGCAGCATGAAGTATTTTGTCCTAGGGCTTCCGCTGTCACGTGACGATGGGCTGAGTGTACCTCTAGGCTCCAAAGTGAACGACTCAAAAAGTAATCGGATGACACCACGTTCCGCGCTTACAATACTGCATCGTCGATGCTTGGGTTGTTCTGGTCCCGTTGCGAAGATGTGTAAATATATAATGGCATGTCCGTCTCCAGGACGGGTCGAGAATCAGACATTCGTGAACGCCTAGCCTTCGAAGATCAGAGTCTTTCGCGCGTACATTTCCATATCTACACCCAACATGTATCGCTTTTTCCTAGCAGCTTCTGTTGTGCTCGGTATACTCGTAGCATCCATCGCCAGTGCGACGATTCCAGGGAATCCTGCAACATCTTCAGCAGCCCCAACCAGCTCAGGCATCACCCCTGCGGTACCAGCGCAACCGATCCCAACCTTCATCCCACCAGCAGCCTCCCCAGAAGCGTCCGTAACCCGGATCTTCTCCTACAACGGCGGCGGCTTCGAAAACCTCGCCCTCCGCTCCAACGGCCAGATCCTCGCAACACTAGCTTTTCCCGCGCCCCTTCTCTTCTATATCGATCCCCTCCAAATCCGGCCAGGCGTCATCCTCCAAAATTTCACGTCGCTCAAGAACACAGTCGGCATCACGGAGCTCGCGCCTGACATGTTCTATGTCCACGGCCAAGGCACTGACGGCGTGTTTGCCGTCTACTCGGTCGACATGCGGGACTTCGTTGTCTTGCCCAATGGCACTATCTCTACACCACCCCGGATCAAGAAGATAGGCAGCATACCCTCGGCGCTCTTGCTAAACGGCATGACTCGTCTTCACAGATCCGACAACTTCGTCCTCGTCGCAGATACACTCTTGGGAGGCGTCTGGCGATTCAACATCGATACCGGCAAATCCGATCTCGTGATCCACGACCCATCGATGGCAGGTCCGGCGAACAAGACCGATTTCGCGGCCTTCGGCATCAACGGCATCAGGACACAGAACGGTACCCTCTTCTACTGCAACTCCGGCGCACAGAGCTTCTACAAAATGCCCGTAAGTCTTCTCCCCACGACCAACAATCCTCACTGCCCTTCCACTTTCGTGGCCTCAGGAAAGAGAAACCCTCACTAACAATGCACCCTCCCTACGAAAAGCTCCACCAAGACGGCTCCGCCGCCGGCAACGCAACACTAATCACCCCAGCCATCGCATGCGACGACTTCGCGCTCGATCCATGGGGCTTCGCCTACGTGGCCAGCCCGCGGAACGCCGTTCTCAGACTCGATACACGCACTGGGGCGCAACTCGTGGTCGCGGGAAGCTTTAACCAAAGCTCTAGCGATATCATCAGCGCGTCGAGTGCTCGCTTCGGCGTGGGCGACAGTGATCGCTCGAGCTTGTATGTGACGACGAATGAAGGTGCGTTTGTGGGTGCGCCGATGGGCAGTCAGGGAGTTAGCAGGGTGGACGTTGGGGACTTGGCGCGGGTGGGGCGGCGGGGTGAGGGGTGGGGTGGAGGGAGAGGGGTGGTGGGTTTGTAGATGGTTGCGTATTAGGGAGGGTTTGGTCGAGAGCGGAGGAAGTAGGTTTTTGGAATTGAGACTGAGAGACCGATACAGAGATGGCCCAACCAAGAAAATTGGATACCGATCGCTGCTGTGTACTGGATTGAGTAGTCAGTCACTATCCTGCTCCTCAATTCGTAATCGAGTAAATATACCACCCGCTCAAAGCTCAGCTATCCCATGCACTTTATCCGACCAAAAGCCCTCCTCATATTGGTTCCGTTCAATTTCCAATGTCGCCCATTGCTCCGTTGCCCTCAAGGTTGACTGTTTGACTCTTTCGCAATAGAAGGTCCACGGTTGATCCCTCCACGATATGGTTTTTGAGAGCGCCGGGGACTGAGTGGCGCCGTTGGAAGTGCACCTTGATACTCGGCGTTCAGAATCGACTACTCTGCCCACATAGAAATGCGGATCGAACACAAGACTCGGTACCTACCGCGACAGATGCTGCGGAGAGGGGGGCGTAGTAGCTGCCTATATCGCGGTTCGGGATATCGAACAAGGGACCCATGATGAGGGGTTGGGGACTGGGAGGCTGGCTGTGCTAGGGAGGGGGATGAGTGACGTGGGGAACAGGATGGCTACTTCGATGGTTTCGGCGGAGAGAAGGTTGGTTCGGGTGATGGATTGTTCTGAGTGGGGTTGAGTTCTGTGGTGCACGAGGGGGGGAAACGTGCTGAGTCTTGGCGAGAGAGATGTCGTGAGTTTTGTGGGGGTGGGATGGGGGTGGGATGGGGAAAGGGGGAAGTCTTCTTGAATTCGTTTGAAAGGGGAGATTTGTGCGAAGATATAGTCGTTGTTACAACCAACTCTGTAAAGGAAGAATTGCATAGGCGTTGCAAGCTTGAGAATAGGTACCGGCTCATACCGTGATGAACGAAGAATCCGAACAGCGAGCATAAAGCAGCGAGCATGAAGAAGCGGTTCTAGGGAATGCATGCACAAATGATGGTTGAGGGGCTAAACTATTGACTGAGAATCATGCCTTGACAATCTAAAACACCACTCACTGTAGACGGCAGTATGGTTCGTGGATGCCAATTCCACAAGCGTGTATCGGCTCGCACGCGAAATCGAGTTACCATCACCTTTTTGAGATTAACCCTCGAACCTGGTCATTGCTTGAGCCATTTATGGGACACATTGCTACAGATTGCGAGCTTCAACCGCGAACAAGCCCATCTCGTTACCGTAAACGTCCTTGTCCTTACAGCTCGGTAGCTGGACTGAGAGGTATGGGGTGGAGATATCTGCCATGATAAGCAACGAGCCCTGAAGTGGCGAGCCCGAGGGAGCAATCACTAATAGCGCGGGCGCTCATCGTAACCCCCACCGTAGCCTCTTGGGGGCGATCTAGCACGTCGATCATACCCGTTGGCATATGGTTCTTCATAGCCGCGACGAGGTGGTGGTGCACCATAGCGGTCCTCGGGATAGCCGCTACGTGGGGGAGGGTATGGATCATCCAAAGGAGGACCGCGCGGGCCACCACGAGCAGGAGGCGGGGAGCGATATCGGTCACGCGAGTAGTAATCGTCTCGCGGTGGCGGGGTCCTACGACGGTATTCATCTCGACGGGGGCTGTAGCCACGAGGAGGTGGCCCATCACGACGGCCGCCGTAATATCCACCGTCTGCGGGAGGATAGCCATTGTTGTACCCACGGCGGGGCGGAGAGCGCGAGCGTGGGCCTCTATAGCCGCCGCCGCCGCTGAAGTGAGGAACCTGGTCCTGAGGCTATATACGGTGAGAACTTGAACTAGGGATTCAAGAACGGAAAGGCAACATACATCGGAGATGCAGCGGACATTGGCACCCTTGAATTCTGTGCCGTCAAGTTTGTCCACGGCTATCTTCAAGTCGTCTGCAGTTTCGAACTCCACGAAACTGCAATTATATTAGTCAAAGGTATGTCAAACGATACAAATTCCTTACCCTTTGCCGTCGTGCTCGCGTCCAACTTCGGAGTATACCACGTCCAGGCCGGTTCGGCGGGCAAAATCCTTGAGATCCTGTGGTCCTGAGTAAGTCCAAGTCCAGTCCAGTCTATTGTGCGGCTCCCAGGTATCAAGGAAGGAACAATATAGTAATTGAGGCCATCGCCGTGCTTGACATGAAACCACCGCAAAAGAGCCCACAGGTTATACAGGAAAGTCTAGCGCAGCCTCTTCGAAATGAAGCGGCCATAGAAAAGTGAAGCTTTCATTGGCCCGTTCACTGCATAGAGAAAAGCGAGTATTGAGGCTCGAAGGCGGTACTCCAGTGCATGGGATTCTCCAGGCTGCACCAGACCTGTCCAGGAGAAGACCAGAGCGGGAGTGAAGGTCGCCAGATATCGAAAAGAGCCATGAAAGAGCCGGAAAGCTAGTCACAAATGCTCGTCGCGGGCGGAGACCAAAACCATGTATAGAGAGAAAGATCAAGCTAACCTGCCAACTGGTTTCCCCCGAGAGTCCTGTAATACTCATGCGGTGCTGAGTTCGCCTCGGACGAGGATGGCTTGCACGAGGCGGACCTGCGAATTCGTTGCGGGGTCTATTGCCACGTGCGAATTGGACGGTCAGACGTTTCCCGTTGAGATCAGAGCCGTCTTCGCTCAAGTGTTATTACTTTCCAGCATCGACGGGTCCTTTGAAAACTTACGCATGGCTGCTCAGTGGATTAGCGGCGTTTCATAGGTATACTCAAGTGGAGGCAAAGCTTACCAGGCACCATGTCCCTAGCATCTAGAGGATCATCGTACTCGATGAACCCGAAGCCGTTCATCAACTTAACCTCGGTAATGTTGCCAGTTCCATCCTTGGAGAAGTGGGCCTGGATGTCTTCCTTGGTGACTGCAGTAAGGTATTGAACGTCAGCGACAGCGTGGCAAGGTCTACCCCTAGAGAAATGATGGAGAAATTGTGATGCGCCATCATCCACAAGGCCAGTGCCATGGTTCCAAGTTGTGCGACAGCTTCCAGTAGCAGTTTGTTCGCCCAAGTCACATCCACAAACATGGGCAGTACATCCAGGGAAAAAAGGCAAAGGTTGGAATGCAAATGTGCGTACCATCACCCGGGAGATTCCCAAGATAGAGGCGCGTGGAGGAGACATCGGCAGCTGCCATCGTGCTAGATCCTAATAATCCTGGATGGCAACAAGGCTCTGGATTGGTAATTGATAGCCGGGGAAGGATGACCAGCGTTTCTGTCTGGGAAGCCTAGACGGCAAGATAGTGCGACCAGGTAGTACAAGATGAGGCGAACCTGAACCAGGAGATGTCCCTTGGTTCTAGATAATGGAAAGGCCAAAAAGAAGAATGAAGTGATGGACAAAGTTGATCGCGTTTGAAGCTAGCCCTTTCGGACCTAGTGTGTTTTGCCTTTATAGCTGCACCAGTGCTTACATTTGGCAACAACCAATTCTGTAATAGTGCAAACGAGAGATTTCTGGAGTGTGTCTTGGTCTGCTCAGAGTAGGACCAGGGAAGTTGGGGCACTGAAAAGCTCCATTTCAGCACAATCATACATGACCTGTCAGCCGCAGACCGCCGGGGAAAACGCATTCTCGGTCGATTAATAGTTGGGCAATATCGCTTTCTAGCAGAACCCTCAGGTTTGGAGCTCGAGATTGCCATCGGGTTGTCGTCCCCTGGGTCTCTACTCGAATCATGGTAGGTTCTCCTCTTCAGTGATACGCCCTTGCACTAAGAACACCAATAGCTAAGGTAAACAAGCAGTGGAGATCAATTTCATGTGAGCTATTGTTTCAACTTTTGCCGGGTATGATTTTCTCGATGCCGACCTTTCCATCCGACCTCAAAAAGCTCCAAGAAGATCATCTAGCTCATCTAGCCCTATGTTTTCCGGTTCCCTTGTATCCCACCCGGTCCCAAATCCTCTATCGCCGAGTATCGATGTCGGCTCTTCCATCTCCACATCAGCTGCTTCTTCCATTTTGATTTCCTTCTCCACGCTCGATGGTCCAGTTACGGCCTTCATGAAAGGGCTGCTCATCATGCTGGAGTTGGTATACTGTATGTGGTCTGTATGTCCACCAAAGAGTGTTGCTGCTGCTTCACAATTTCTTTTCGCTTTTTCCTCTTCCGTCTCGTCCATTTGCACATCAACGGCGGCTTCAATCCTAGGATTCATCGTTTCTAGAGATGGTCGTATTGAATGCTGGTCCAAGCTCATACCGCGTATGCGCATGTTGCTTGCCGTCTGTGTGAATTCCTTCTCATCGCCTTCCAGAGGAGGACTTGCAGCCCGGTGATTGTGCGTAAGGCTGAGGCCTTCCGGCGTGCCACCACTCGACCCGTCTCTTGCGAGACTCGATCTCCTAGATAAGGATGCAGCGGGTGTCGGTGGGGTTGTAAAGTCATCGTCTGCCATTGCGGCATCGAGGTCGTGGGCAGAGAGATCGACCTCCGGACTGGGACTGAGAGCGGCACGTCTTCGATCTTCGGCTCCCTCGTGATCCTCATCGACACTATCGTTGCTGAGACTCGGAGATATGATGCGCTTACCCCCCTTGCCACCAGCAAGCAGAGGAGTGATTAGAGGAGCACCAAGAATGTAGGATGAGTCTGCTGGTATGTCTTGTCTAGGTCGGGTGGTGAGGTAGTAGTAGACTTTGCGCGGATGTACAGGTACGAGCTCCTTGTCGAGTGGGCACGGTGAGAGCTTCGACCATCCAGGTCTACGAAGATAGGCTGCAAGACGGGATGACAGTAGGGCGGAAGGGTTTGCGGAACTGAAGATGAGAATCAGCGATCAAGATCATCGCCACGCTCATGAAAGTATAACCACAGGTGCACTTACTTCAGAACAGCATCATTCGTCGTTGACAGCACGGCTGCCAGCTCCTTCATCAAATGCGGCCTGTTTCCAGTCTTCTCCAGCTGCTCGATTACACCGATCACAATATCGTCATGGATGCCCTCTATATCGACCTTCGCATCGCCTACCGCTCCTGGCGAAGGTGGTGGCGTATGCTCGTATGCGGTCCTGCCACTGCTCTTGGGGCGCTCAGCGAAAGTCACCGATTTAGAAGACGTCGACGTGCTCGTTGATGATCGTGGCCTTGCAAGTGTGGTCTGCGATGCGGTATCCGATGTATGCGATCGCTTTATTTTCTTTGTGGGTGGTTGTTGGGCTTCTGTAGCGACTGCAGCCTTCGACACAGAAGGGCGGTGAGCTCGGGAAGAGGAGGGGACTTGGATGCCCAAGGCTGCCAAAGACACGGATTTTCGGCGAGTGTTGTACGGCATGATGAGTTGATGTTCAGGATTGCATCGAGATGATTGTGATGCGGTGAATCGCGGTTTGTAAGGATGTTGTACGGTTGTTTTGGCAGGAGTCGTGAGGCAAGAATGCGAGTCAGACGGACCGAAGATACCTATTGGTTGATTTGGCGGCAAGGAGGTGCGTTGGAATGCAGCCTGCAGCACGATGGTCCCCTCCCTGGCAAGCGTGGATCTGTCGGGAAAAGTGAGCTAACAACTCTTTGTCTGAGTGGTGGAGGAAACAGCTGGGTTGACCAATGTACGTTCGAGGATTCTATACCTTGTGATATTGTGCTTTTTGATCTACATACAACACAGACATTGCTGAACGAAAGCTTGAGAGGGCCAAAGCACGAAGAACAAATGGACAGGCGATGACCGCACTAGAGTCGGAGACGCAGCCGAAAAGGAGACACATCAAACTTCAAACGCCCACACGACCCAAACCTTCAAGCGCTGTACCGGCAAATTAGTGTGGCTCAATTTGCATGGGCTGACACAGGAGCCGAATCCCACCATGCCACAAGAAGACAAGTGCGGTCCCAAACTTGAACTTTGCTCCAGACAGGGTTCGCGACGCATGGCTCCGGCGTTTTCAAAGGCACCCATGCGCCTGTGAACGCGATCTGAACGGCTCGCCAAAGCTGAGCCGACACGGTGTGCAACGTTCCTTCTTGGCTTGCGTGAGTGGTGGCGGCGGCGTCGTAATTCTAGGCTGCAGCGTCGAGCTTTACGATCACAAGGTCAAGGCTACCGTCTACTTTATGCCAGGAAGGCATCTTTTTTCGCGACCTGTTACATATCTAGCCTAGGATGAGGATCGCACAAAAGCGTGGGTGAACCAATCACGTACCCAAATTCAGCCAAGGCGACGAGTGCTAAAAGCAGCGCTTGTTCTCGAAGGATTCTCGCATGGTTTGCCCTGCTAAAGCCGGCTTTGTCTGCAGCAGTTCCCCGGCGCTACTAAAGGCTAGAAGCCTCAGTACGAGATACCAAGGGAGATACGTCACGGGACTTGAGCCTCCGCACCGACAATCACATATGAGGAACTGGCCAAAACTGCACCTGGCGAGACGACTACAATTGTCGTCAGCTCCAAGTCAAGCTGTTCTGTAAGGCCGAGCATACCACTTCCATCGAAAGGCTTAGGTACAGGAGACCGGTGAAGAATTGATATTCATAGATTGGAGGTCTGAAGTACCCAGGCCGGAAGGTAAATCACGTGACGTGAGAGTCTTGGCGACAATCAAGAGTCACACCTACAGTTACACTATACAGATTGCAAAGAGCAGCAACAGAGCAAGTACTGTATGCAACATATACGAACGCTACGGAGGTCCAAGATGAATGACTGAAAGCACTGCCCCAACTAGATTCATGTATTTCTGATAACTCGAGCACACGTCTTCGACACAAAGGGATGAATCATTGCTTGCTCACGCTTACTTTGGTCCGAGAGTTGGAACGGTGTTACTTTAGAAACAGATTGCTGTAGCAGAGTCCGGCAAGATTCACTTTCCAGGAGCCATTTCTTTCGGGGCAGGTTTAGTGTGTGCCAGTGCAAGAAGAAATAAACCCATTCTTGCCGGCGCATGGGAAACGCCCAAGTGTCTATCTAATCTCCACACATTAGTGGGAATAGCATCATTGAACACAGAAGAGAAGGACTCCATTTCTTTTACCTCGTTAATCTTCTCTACCCTTTAATGTATCGAGGAACCTTGGCACTGCACTTGTCGCTCATATCTCGATGGCAGTTACCTTCAAGTTGTAGCAAGGGACAAGCTCTACAGATCGGTCAGACCACATTCTGTGTCGATTTCCTCGGTTGTGCACATCTTTTACACAAGCAAACACCCTCGCAAGAACTGTTTTTCCGCCCTTCATCATTCCCAAGACCGCTACATATAGACCCTATAGCGCTTGCTTTCCTCTCCAAAAACCTAGATTACTTGCATGGAAAATGAGTGACTGCTGCAAAGATCACTCAGCTGCGACATTCTGGCGGTCTATGGCCTGATGCTGTTATTGAAGAGTGAAGGTCAGCAGTCTGTGTGATACCAGTGAGAAGAATCGCTTGTGGTTGCAATAAATTTATTTCTGCATACCGTGACCACCCTGCTCGCTTCCTGGGAGCAGTTCGTCGGTACCTGCATTACGAACAGAGGCGCTGGGTCTGGATCTCGGCCGGAGACGGACGCATGTTGTGCTGTCGGGGTACAGCGACTGAAACCACTGGCGCTGGGATGAGGATGAAGGATGGAAGGAAGGGAGAGGTAAACAGAAGCGCCAGAGGGTGCTTCGGGATGGACGACATATAATGGGGGATGGGGGTTCAAGGTGGAGAGAAAATATGATGCTTGAGGCTTACAGGAGGCTCCTCAAGATAAGAATCCTTTCTGCTTGTAGGGTTAACAGATTGTAGGATCAAGCAGCTAGGTGTTAGGACCGCCCTGGGTGCATGGACTGCATGTCTGTCGCGAAGCTGGCATATCCGCTATATCGGGATATGGCATCTCAGAACGGGCTTCCATCTAGCTGCTCGAAGACATAGTGCTTACTAAGGACACCATGATGAACTTTTATCTCAGTAGCGAATGAGCAGCGCCAGCGTCAGAGCCCGGCTTCATGAGATGGGACGCTAGGGGGGCTTCCACTCGCTATGCCAATTCAGTTGGATTTATATCTGATATGGTAGGCTTATGCTACATCGGAATTTCTAACGTGAGCTGCTACATCAATGTTGACACCCCAGCTTTTGCTATCCCAACCATCCCCCCATCTCCCCCATCGTCCTCTAGGATAGCCAGAATTCACACATCACTTCCCAGCCTCCCTTCTCAGCTCTAACAAACTAACAAAGCTACCAGTATCAACTCTCCAACGAGCCGCAACATAAAACCCAAAATATACACCACTGTTTCAAACGTTCTCTGTGGTTTCTGTCAGCGTTATTTTAGATATTTTAGGATGAGCAAGAACGACACTCTACTTGGAGCGGGGTTCGACTGGCTGTGCTGGTCGTTTTGGGGATTTTCTTGATGTTGGTTTTGAGTTGGGTCGGGGGGGGGTTGTGGTAGAGGGGGGGGGAGGGATGGGGATAGGATATACCTAAGGGATGTGGGGAGTGGCGGGAGAAGGGGCGGAAATGGAGTAGGATTGCAAACGTAGAAACGCCGTTTGAAGATCGCAATAGCGCTGTTGGGATGGAGGGTAGGAGGGAGGTGGTGCATACCTCGGAGGGTCCTTCGCTGCACTGGGACATGGTCTTGCTGATAGCCAATATTTCGCCGCTATGTCTGCACAGTAGCAGGATCCGGTAGCCGCTAAGACAGCTAAAGCGTGGCGATGAATTCACCAGGGACTATCTCTTTACAGAAGAGCATAATTCCCTTTGAGAATAAGCCTAAGGAGAGTCTGGGATGCTTGAGACGCGATCTGTTGTTGACAGACTTTGCCTTCCAGAAAGCAATCATTCTAGGTACCCCCCCTTTCTGGTAATGTTCGTTCCTCTCTTCGGTCTTCGCACCCTTCTGCCCAGGGTTGATGGCATTTTTATCGGATCGACCTTGAGATGATCTCGCGAAAAGATTTCGTAAATATCTTTGTCATGTTCATATATCTACATCTCCACGGCCTTTATATTCTTCGCCGTAGCAGAAGTAAAGAATACCATCAGACTATTTGCGAAAGAAATTGTAAACATCGAACAAGACGCAAATGCTCTACTGAAGATCTGAGACGAAGACGACCATGGTGACCATCTTTGAGAAGAACGATAACTTCGTCGACAGCGAATCGACTTCGATATCAGTATATAATAGACGACGGCGACAAAAAGACAAGAGACAATGTCCATGTCTGAGCCGGAATTGACGTTTTTCCGAATAGTATTTCGTGCGGTACGGAGCTCGGATCGAAGGTCGAATGACGTCGAACTAGATACTTGGTCCGACATTTGGATAGGCTTTGGAAAATTGTTAAACTAGATAAAGATAATTGAACAATGTATGAATCTGAACCAGAAACCGGTGCTTTCTCAGGTGGTATTTCTTGCGAATTGCAGGTCTGATGAAAGACAAAATCTCTAAACGGAGAAAGGTGGTTGTAATAAACCTTGGAAATGCTAGGTTTTGGTGCATGAAACGGGCATGTTCCCCGGGTGGGGCAAATACCGAAAAGGGGGCAAATGTTACCAGAAAGGTTGGGGGGGGGGGGGGGACCTAAATTGACTGCCTTCACAGATGATAGTTCTCGGAAACTATCGGACCCGAATCGTGTGTGACTGCCCTGGTTGTCTCCGATTCCTCTGAAGCAAGTTTATTGACTATAGTACTATTTATGTTGTGATATTTTGTAAGCTTAAAGGCTGGCTCTGACTGCGTTGACTGACCTGCGCCATTCGAGTGTGCAGTGGATTGACGACAAGCCAGTATCTCGAACGACGAGTGCAGAGTTTCACTGCTGTAGCCTGTAAAAGCCTTTCCTTAAGACCTAAGATTGATCCATTGATGATTCGGTGACTTCTGAATCGGCTTCATCATTTTGGATTGTAGCATTGCCTCCTCTGGTGGCAGGATGTTGCTGCATTTCTGCTTTGGCATTTGTCCAACACAAGCAATGTCGGAGCGCAGAAGAGAGGTCCTGCAGAGTAAGACATTGATTGAGGTTGCGTGGAGAATAACCGACCGGGGCATAGAGCAGCGTAGCTGACTGTGGGTGCAGAGGTACGGCCCTTTCTCTTTGCGGTATTGGTGATCTCTGCAAGAATAACTCATTGTAGTGCCGAGGTGCGATGAGGAAGGACATTCCTCGCCATCGTTCATCATACTCAAAAGAATGAGAATTACGAAGTCTGTTTCTTCTTTTGCTGCGTGTCCCATCATGAAATCTTCATTCAAAGCACGTATCTCCGACCATTCGTGCCTGCAGAGTGACGAGTAGTGGTCAATTGACCGAGACTTGAAAAGCGTCATCGGTGCTGTTTCCAGTAAGCGTCCCGAAGATCGTGGCTCGAAACATATATCAATACTTCCTGCACTGGCACGGTCTAAGTTAGGGTTCAGAGAACGACAAAGTGGAGGTGAAGAACCCATATCTAGAGGCGCCAAAAGGGTGTGATGAGTTAAGGCGTTTAGTATTCCAGAGGTAATCCATGCCCTTCAATGCAGATTCAGTAACGGTAGCAGTAGTCTTTCACGCACACATCTCACAACTCGTCTCCACGCCACAAAGTTCTTGTCTGGGGATACCGATCGAAATTGCATGCTTGCTCTTCGCCGGAAACCTATCTCGACCACCGTTTTATAATTCATGTCGCAAGACGTCGGACGACATCTCATGCCACCTGGGAGTCCTCATCATTGAGCTTAGGGACACAATCTCTTCTGCATGCAATTCTGGCTCCAGATCATATGGCGTCCATGGGGGCTGCTCGTTGTTTCGGGACAGTAGCCAGCCGAAGAGCTTAGCGCGCTTCCGCCACGTTGGGAAAAAAGATGCATGTATCGACAGCGACATCATTGGAATCATGACCCCAACGATGAGAGCCACAAGTGGGCACCATCCAATGTACCCTTAGTGCCGCTGCGGGTCCTTGTGCGAGTGCTTAGCAGTACTGTAGCAAGATTAGCCATAGAACACATGATATCCATGCCGGAGAAACCTCAATGACAAGCGAGGGAGCCCGTGCATATCACTTTAACTTGCCGGACCAGGTTGTTGTCGCGCACGCTTGAAAACTGTGGACGCCTTCTCGTTGGCTGGGGGCGGCGAAAGCGCACTGGCGACTCTCTACTCAATATCGTAAATAATGAATGGGTGTGTGGTGATAGCGATGTGTCTTCGCAACGATTCAATAACAATCTTATTTCATAGCTGTTGAATCTGATGGTTATTCGCCTGTTGTCGGTTGAGACCGACAACAGGCGAACGAGTTATCCGAGGCCTAAAATGCGCGTGGTTTGTCTATCTGGTGCAGTACTTTGCGAAGACGCGATTAATTATGCTTGACTGTCATCGAGGCTGTGATGAAGAATTCAATGAAAGGCCCACGTTAACTAGAGCGCGCAGACTTGATGACTGGATCACTGTAGCCGTCATGCCTTTTATGAACCTCTCCTCTTGGCGTTTGTTTCGAAGACATTTTCTGTCAGGACAGTAGTTACCATTCCATAGAATCGGAGAAGCGTAACTAGGTCGACCATTGAGACCCAAGATTCATTCTCTTCCCAATAGTGTTTCCCTGTCAGCCATTCATCAATGAAGCATACCACAAGTCCATATAATTACTTATACGGTAGTTAGAGGACGGAGAGGGCGAGCATGACGTTCTACGATATGTGTTTTTTGTTCTTGCGCCAGACATTTCGAACAACTTCTTCTACGGATTATAAAAATTGAATCAGGCCACGCCCAGCTCATACGAGCTGTCAAACGTGGTCATCAGACCACCCTCGATGTTCGAAATCAATATGATTGCAACGTTGGTTGAAGTACATTTGAAGCTGGGATGGGCCACCTTTAATCTTGACAGAATGATATGTCGAGAAGGAAGAGATAATTATAATGACAAAAGCACGAATAGATATAGAAGTATTGCTTGTGTTATGTAAAGTATCTTGATGAGATCGGTCAAGATCCTAACCTTCAGATCAAGGCTTCAGACCCGGATTACAATTCGAGGCTTGCTGCTTGCGCTGCGGGAATGTGGCGTGAGTTAAAATTGTCGGAAAGCTCGTCTTTTGACGTGTCGCAATAAGACAAATTAGAGGTATTCATAGGCTGCGAAGTCTGGGTATTTCCCCTTCTTATACTCCATCGCTAGTTGCTGGGTTCTGCAAAACAGGACTGTATGTGTGCTCACTCAAGAAGTCCGAGTGATCGTTCACAATGGAATCCAAATTGACATGGAAACTAGCTTGCGATGTACTTGTCTACAGATCGATCGTGCGATGCGCCAGACAAAGCCGATCTGGAATATAGAAGGCTTCTAGACCTTCCGTAACTTCCCGTTCTTTTGCGATATCATCCTCATAGGCGGTGAACGGCACCGAATGCGATCTTCAGCGGATGACGTGTAATTCTCGCACGACGATTTCGTGGTCATGCATGGAGCAGCTTTTGATGGGCGATCTAAGCTTTTGTACGTGACCTTTCACAATCACTATCGACCCAGCCACGATGCTTTGTGCCCATTGTACCATATGCTAGGATTCACCCCCTCTTCATGCGACAACACGCCTTGGATCGTGACCAGTTGTTGATAAAAGACGATGTAGGCCAGCTAGGCGCTTATTTTGCACACTGCGTGTATGCAGGCGTGGGTTCGTTCCCACAGTGGGCGGTGGTTTGGGTCAAGTCGCAGCACTCTTCGCTCTTCCACTGTGTCGACTGGACTAAGGGGAGGTCGCCATAACACTAATTGATGCTGTTGGGCCCATCGTGCCAGGCCTTTTCGTGCTCCTGCGCTTTACCACAACGGATAAAGTGCTTTTTCTTCTCATTGTCCTCGATACGGGCTTCGTGACTTTCTCGGTTCTCATGCTTTCTCTTCTGATCCTTGCTAAGAGGCGTGCTGTCGGTGTTGGTGAGCTAGTCATCGTACGGCTGTTGGAGCTTGAGGTGCGTTAGGTTTGCCGGGCCGTGCCCGTCGACGAACAAGGAAAGGTGCCTCTTGGCGGGGAGAGAATTCTCTTGGATCTTAGTGCATTCTTCATTCCTTGGTCTCAGAAAGCTGCCGGAGAGATAGAAATTGGAGAGAAATGCTAGTGATCTCGGTAGGAGAGCTTAGGTTTGTCAAGGGTGTCAACACAGGAAAATGAGTCTCACGAAACGTCAGAGCAACGTGCTTCTCAATTCAGGTACCCGCTGGTCCCAGAATGCGGATTGTGGAATCCACATGTTCTCTATCAACCCAATCGGAAAACAGCCTCGATGGCTTGAGGACTATCAATCTTTCACTTCACTTCCGAAACATCTTGACCATCCATCGATTCCTTGCAAACGATCGTCGCACATCAATAGCACTACAAGTACTTGCCCCGACAAGCCGCATTATCACATCCTATCATCGAGTCATGCAGGGCGTACCTTAGCCAGAAGCATGGTATCAGCAAATCCGTAATATCTTTGCATCGACGCCATAGTTGTTTCAGGGTATAAATTTGAGGTTTGGGATCGGAGAACGGTAGTCACTGGACAGATTCAAAGTCTACCCACATCTCTCCGAATTATCCATCATTATGTTCAGCCCCGACTTCTCCGCTTATGAATCTAGACATGTCTGGTGGTCGAACGAGTCTCCACTTTCAGGCCTCTTGGTGGAGGCTACTGGGCAAAGTTGGTACCTGGATACATAGACTTCCCACCCTAAGACCTGCGATACCACAACTCATACGGCCCGTCAACAATACCACAGCAACTGAAAGCAGCTCGGGTACCGAAGACTACGAGCAGCGTATGAATGGCAAGAGGTTCCTGGTCATTGTTAACTTTCATGGGGGCGGCGGCTTCCCCTGAGGAACGGCTACGTTTCGTGGGTGCTGGGCTTCTGCCATATCGCAAAACGTAGAAGCTGTGTCCGTGAGTGTCGAATATATACTGGCTCCTGAGCACGGTTCCCCACCGCGGTGGAAGACGACCTCAAAGCTGTACCCTACCTTGCTAACAATGCCAAAGAGTCTGGAATCGATGCCAACAAGATGATTTCCACAAGGTCCTTTGCAGGCTTCGCACGCTTGTCTAAGCGCAAGTTCGATCCGATCGATTGGTGGATAGAGTCGATACTCCGCCACTCAAAGAGAAAGTAGGTTACTCAGCTTTCCTTTTGTCTATCTTACATTCTTACAAGCCAAACCACGAGATCAGCAGGAAGAACTGTGAGAGCTGGATATCCTTCTCTTGTTGCGTAATTCACCATGCCTTAATGTAGAATATCTCCAAAATTGATTTCCAAGTTCATTAGCTTGCTCTTGTGAGCGCTCATCATGGCCATGGGTACGTCGTCGGTCGGTCCACTAAGTTTCAACAAACTTTCCACTCATACTGATTTGAAAAGCTGGCTGCAGATCTGGAATTCAATCATCAGAAGATCGCGCACTCTGGTTGCTAGCTAAGAATCAACCGAAGATTCCAAGAGGAAGTATACATGAATCGATGGTCAAGAACTGGCATGGGATCCGTTCAAAGTCAAGCCTTCGAAAGTGTCTCCGCGCATTTGCTTTCGACTACTAAGTTTCTGCTCAATAACTTCAACGTTCGTCGGCTCAACGCTAGTCTTGAAGATAAATCGACGGCCATCTCGAGCATACAGAACATGACTTGCGGCCGATGATCCATGTGGTTCTATTACTATTTCAGTACTCTCAACGAAACATGGAGATAACGAGGAGCAGCGGCATTATTTCGCTACTCGAAGAAAAGCTCAGCTTCGCACAGCTAAGCCATGGCAGATGACCGATCTGCATCTCAGATGCGAAGTATTGCAAGATCGCTAGACCTCAAACCGCGCCTGACACCAAGAGGTAACCTCCGAAGGGGAAAACCTATTTTTCTTACATTTCCGTGCAAGATGAACCACGTCAAAGATCCTCCTTTTTCTAGAAGCGACAAAACGACGACGGCGAGAGGCACTGTGCGCCGGACGCCGTAATCCGGTGGTCTGACGCTGCAAAGGACAGAAGCAAGGCCTCCGTAGTGGAGAACGCCTATAGCAGACTTCTCTTGGCTTCATTCGTCATCACGACTAGTTCCTGCTCATGGCGACCACACGTCAACTAAAGATATAGCAACCCATCCGTCGCCGCCGCCGGACCTGGACCTAGAGCGCTGATTGCGGCTTCTGGCGATTGGCCTGATCAGAGGGCTCCTGGAACGATAAGCCTGGCCCCCAAGCCAGCCGTCGAAGCGTTGAAGCAAGGTCCTGTAGTTCTCTCTATCGCCCGCTCTCCACAAGCATGCACATGCAACTATTGATCCAGCCAAGCGATATCCACAAAAGCGCGAGCCATATTGTAACCAAACACATATACATTCACCATGCTACCTTAAGAACAGGGACCATGGCCAGACAGTTGTCAGAACCTCAATCTCCTCTATCGGTACACGTACACATCTAATCGCCAGCACCAGCATCAAGTTCCTGGACACACTCCAAGCCACGCAACTCCTGTCTGCGCCGTGAATCACCCTGCAGCTCTCGTAGCTCTTGTTCTGCTGCCGGTAATTCGTGTTCATGCTTTCCTTCTTGCAACTCGAACCTTTTCGTACTCGCTGCCAACTCATAGATTCTGCTATCAGTATCCTTTTCTTCAGCCGTTGGTTTTAGTTTGTCAGCGTTGTGACGTGATGATTTCCGTCCCTTCGCCAGAAGAGTAGCCCGAGCAAGAAGATCGCGATCATGGCTACTGGGACCATGACACCGATGCTGATTCTTGAGCCTGAGCTTAGGCCGGCGAGAGATGTTTTCGGTGTTAGGGTCTGAGCAGTTGCAGAAGTCGGAGGGGCAGCGGAAGTCGAAGTAGTTGCAGAAATCAGGCTAGAGCTAAGTATCGCCCCTGCTGTGACGGGGATTCCAGGATTGATCAAGGCCATCAAGGAGTTAGTCGAGGGATCAGGATTATCATACAAAGGGGTGTTCGCATTCCGAGTCTTCGAGATCTCGAGCTGGGACTGGAGCGAGCTGACATTACTCGAGGGAAGGTAGAAACATGCAAGTGTGGTGACGTATGCTAAGGACTTGGTGGTGTCGTAAGCTCGAAGGGATTGCATAGTGATTTGGACGACATCCAGAGACATGCCGAAGGCAATACCCTGAGGGATATACGAGAATATCTGCCTCTGCGTGACATTGTTGGCCAACACGTCAGGGTAGTTCAGAGCGTAAGAAAATCCAATCTGTACTAGCGTGGTGTTTTGGGGTTGAGAAGGTAAACCGTTGGGGGGAGAGATAACCTGTGGCAAAGTAGTAGGTATAGGAGGCTTAGCATACGAGATGCTGGTAGGCATAGTGTTCCGAGGAAATGTGTCAGTAGCAGTTGGCACAATGTGTGCCGATGACGAGCTAAGCATCATTGTGGTCGGTACGAAACTCGACGACATCGACGACATTGGGTGTTCCGACTTTCGTATAGACCATCGACATTTAGATGAAAGATTTGGTGTTTGATGCCGATAAGTAGGGATTTTCTTTAATTGCGATGGGGCGGAGTAGATGCTGTGCAACCACGCCTTATTTCGCCTCAATCTCGAAACCTCGCAGCTGAAGCCTTGAAACACGAAGGTACTTGAAGCTGTAGATTTCTCGAACACTCGGCTTTATAAGCTTAAGGTTCGCATATGCAATCCCTGGTTCAGCCAAGCTATATCTGCAACAGCACTCGCTATTGTACATTGAACCATACATCATCCATCTCTACACTCTTCCATCACACAAATTCCCTCTGCCCAACTCCTATAACTGCCATCTCTCGAACCACTCCTCTCATCTAATCAAAGCCACACGAACACACTTATCCCCTTCCCCCACCACCAACACCACCCCCCCACCCCCCACCCCCCACCCCGTCAAAGCCTACTCCTCAACCACGGCCTAACCACCCCCTCCCACCCACTCCTCTGCACCCCCCCTTCCTCCCTAGCCCCCACATTCATCGGCAACTGCCTCGTCCACGCCATCAACCTCCCATAAACATCCCCATCCCTCATCCCCAACGCACTCCCCAGACACGCATCCGAGAAACCCCACGCATCCCCCAGCCCCACAACCTCCGGCATCAGCTTCTCCAACAGCCCATCGACCTGCACCCTCACATCCTGTAATTGTGCAAACGAGATATATCCATCCTCGAAGAACCCCAACGCACCAAGCGACGCCGGGTTTTCCATCGCTGTGAGTGCGAAGAGGGAGCGCAGCCCGTTGAGGACGATTTTGGAAGCGGGATCGGGGCAAAGTGCCGTTTGGGCGATGAAGGCTTGCAGCACGAAGAGCTCGATGTGCGCGCGCGCCGCGTGGACGAGGGGGAGCATGTGTTTGTTCCAAGCGAGCGGGTACTTCAGCTTCTCCTTCCGCTGCGCGTGCTCCAGCAGAGAGAAAGCATGAAATACCAGCCTCGAAGCCCGATGGCGGAACATCTCCACCTGCTCCTCCGCATCCAGGAACTCTGCGCCTACAAGCGAGCACGATGCTTGCAGCGGCGCAGCGAGGTAGGCCACGCCCTCGTGGAGCTCGGACCCAAGCCCTGAATTGGCAGCGCGGGCGGCTTTCATGAGGTATCGTGCCGTCTGCTGGTACATGACGTAGTTCTCCCCCTCGAGAGTCGGCATCGGCGCCAGCGTGCCGACAATGGCTGGGAAGCCGGAGAGCACGGAGTAGCCATACCCCCCCGTACATTTGCGCGCGTCCTCCGCGCCGTCGAACGCCATCTGCGTGGCGTAGGCCTTCAGCGCGGCGGTGACGGCGTGGCCGTGGGGGAGGGTGCTGTGGTCGCCCTGAGCCTGGCGGGCGACGACGTCTTGGTAGATGGTTGTGCAGGTCTTGGCGGCGAAGACGAGGGCGTAGGACTGGGACATGAGGGTCAGGATGCGGTAGTGTTGCGATTTGTAGGCGATGATGGGGAGTTCCTGCGTGGTGTCTGTGGCAACGCCGACGCCTTGTTCGCGGACGATGGAGTACCGGGATGCGATGACAACAGCTTGGGCGAGCTGGAATGCCATGGAGTGGACGATGCGGTCGCGGGTGTACATTAGGGTGCTGTAGGATAGTTTGTCGTGTGCGCCTTTGGTATATGTGCCGTCGCGGTGGACCTGCGCGTTGCCCATGAGCATGTTTGTGCGTGGGATGCGGACGTGTGTGAAGACGGCGTAGCCCATGTCTGTGCTGTTAAAGCCCATCTTCAGGCCGATGTCGCCGGTTTCGATGCCAGGGAGATTCTTGCCTGTCGAGGGAGAGCGGAGCGGCACGATGAAGGGGTGGACGCCGTGATTCTTGCCCGAGAGGATGAGCTTGGCCATGATGATGCCATGAGTGGCGGTGAAGCCGAGAGCGCTGGGCCAGTATTTGGCGCTGGTGAGGGTGGGCGAGTGTATAATGAACTCGTCGGTCTTGGGGTCGAATGTCGATGTGGTTTCGAGGCCGCGGACGAAGGTTCCGTGGCCGAGCTCGGTTTGGGCGTATGTGCCGATGATTTGGCCAGAGTCCATGAGGGGCACCCAGTAGGCTCGTTGCTCCGGGCTGGTTTGCAGGCGGAGTGTAGCGCCGAACATTAACGGATTGTGGCCGAATGGAGAGGAAATGATCATGTCGTATTTATGGGTGTGCGAGTCAAAGATGCCGTGGCGGTGGTTGATCTCTTCCTCCATGAGAACCTTACCGAACTCAAGACCATGAAGATAGATGGCTTCACGGCTTTGGTTGGCGTACGCTTTAGGGAGTTTGTTGGTGTCGGAGAGACCGAGTGCATCTTCGACGCGGACGAAGGCCTCTTCGCGCCGTTCTGTAGCTTCTTTACTGCTATCTAGTCAGCTCACAGCCGTGAACTTCGGCTCTGTGGAACAATGTTACTTACCCTTCCCACAGGAAGTACGTCAGCTGCCGAGAATCGAAAGAAGCAGAAGCTCTCGCTTTGTCCATCAAGAGTATCTGACGATTCTTGGGATTTCGAACGTCTGCCATATCTGAAGTGCAAGAAGCCATTTTAGGCTTGGATACAGTACTCGTAATCTGCTGTTCAGCCGCAGGACAATAGTGTACAGCAGTGCAGCGGAATGGCAGCATAGGATAATGGTAGAATTTCAGAAAGGAAATATTCAAGCCTCGGGAGACTTATAGCAGGACCTACAGAGGACATTGACTCTTGCTATGAAGAACCAGATCCACAGAGAAATTCATTAGACCAAAGGTTACACGATGACTTATATGAGGAAGGTAAATACTCCCTTACCGCTGAAAGAGAGCCATGTCCATGACTTGAGCGTGTGATGCCGCTAATATATGTCACAGATAAGTAACGAAAGGAGCATTAGTGGCGTGTGATGTCGCTACTATATGTCACGGATAAGTAATGAAAGAAGCATTGTGTAGCCTTTGCGGCGCCTCGCCACAAAAATTACCGGTCCCAGTGGGTCCGTAACACAGCAATGATATCTCGATGACCACACCATGGCGATGATAATTGAAATCTGCGAATAGAAATTCACAGATCTTGTGTAACGCAACGGCTCAAATGGGTGTCACCAGCGATGAATCTGATCGTCAACTGCTAGGGCCGCTGGTAGAAGGAACAGTGCGGAAGAGCTGGTTCAAAAGACCCACCTGTATGGGAACTTGACATTGCGTCGAGGTTTACATGTGATGAGACCGAGTCCAGAGCGGAGCTTCCCTCCGATACTTCTCGATAAGATACCATATGGATTGCCTTAACACCTGATGACGCTGGTGCTAGTCGCCCGCTATTTTGTCTGTATGAACGAGCAAGAGCAGAGTGAAAGAAAAAACCATCAAATATCTTACAGATGGCGAGAGCGCACATCTCAGATCCGGAATATGCTCGGGACAAGCCAACGAGGCGGAAGCCTACCCAGAGAGACTCCGACCATATGGACCATGAGCTGCATCGCCAGGTACGATCACTTCGCTACCAAGCCGTGATATCGCCGACCTCAGCTTCACCAACAGTGCTACTCTTGGCCATAGTGCCGACGTTATCGGAATTTGTACCATCATCTCCATCCGATGTCACTTGAGGCCGCTGCATAATCTCTGGCAAGACCTCTCGGAAGAAGTCCAGGATATACGTATTGACCTGCTGAAACTCCAGGAGGAAAGCATCATGACCTTCCTGACTGACGATGGTTCGCAGTCGCGAGTCTGGGATTGATGCTGCAATTTCCTGCTGCTCCGCATATGTGAAAAGTCCATCACTTTCTATGCCAAGCACAAGTATGGGCTGTTTGATCTGGGAAAGAGCAACAGCTATAGCGTTAGGCGTACCGGAAGGAACACGATGTCGCGAAACATCGTGCGTGTCCAACTTTCGAGTAATAGCAATGTAGCAATTACTGTCGAATCGCTTCACAAATTTTTGGCCCTGATATCTCAGGTATGACTGGGCTGAAAAGGAGGTCGTAGCTCGCGTACGCTCCGATGGAGCGTTGATTATGTTAGGAGCCTCGAAAGTGGTTGTACCGTGGAATTGTGGGTCCATGAACTGGGTCGATTCACCAGTGGCCGTTGCTAGAGGATTTGTCTCGGATACTGCTGGCGGCGTTGCCCCTGGGGTTCCGGGTGTCCGCGAGTTTCCAGCATTTCTGTGGCCTTCATTGTGTACAATCCAATGCTCATTTGAAGGGGTCGATGGACGCTGACCCTCGGCGACGGCCTGTCTCCGTCGGGAATCTGGCATTTTTCGCCCGAATCTAGACTCAAAAGAATCCCTGCTGCGGTAGGTCAATAAAGCCGCCATACGAGCCGCTCCGAGTCCTGCCGTTGGCGTGTCTTTAGCAGTATAGTAGCCATCCGCATACTTTGGATCACAATAGATGCTTTGACGTTGTGCCTCGCCCCAGCTAATGCCCCACGCGCTGTGCTGACTCGAAGTTGCTATGGGTACTATTGTGCGCACATACTCTGGGCCGAAGTAAGCATACTCGAGTGTAAGCATCCCTCCCATAGACCCGCCAACAACAGACGCGATCTGCTTCACACCGAGATCATCGAGTATGATTTTATGTAGACTATCGCCCGGTCAGTATTGAGAAATACGTCGTGTAAGATGGACTTACTTCACATCGTCTCTTATCGTTGTAAGTGGGAATTCTGGGCCATAATGGCCAAGCTGTGGGTTCCCATCGATACTTGTCACCGGACTTGCGGTCCCATATGGGCTTCCCAGGCTATTCAGACAGACGATGAAAAACCTGGTCACGTCGAAGGCACGTCCTGCACCACCGATCAAAGGACCCCACCAGTCACTAACGTCTGCGCTCCCAGACAGTGCATGGCATATGACCATAGCGTTGTCGCCATTCTCGGAGAGCTTTCCCCGGGTGCTGTACGCGACAGGTACATTGTGCAATACGACTCCGGACTCAAGGGTGAAGGAAGGTACGATGGCGATTTGTTGATCCGGTATCAAGGAGGCAAACGGGTTCTCGGGCTGGCCGGAGGCTTTCTCTACGGGATTTAGCACATGTTCACTGGATGCGTAGACTGATTGGGGAACACCGACGGAGTCTTTGAGGGTGAGTGCCGTTCAGCTGGCCATTGGAGATCGGGGACTGTCTGTCCATTGTGGACCTAGGCTAGCCAGTTACGAGGTCCGACCATAATTCACTTGATTTTGCGATGACAGTGAACATTGATTGAGCGACAGCGATATATGAAGACATCGATAAACTACTTTATGAGTCAAGAGCGTGGAAACAAAGTGTGAATAAATGACGTGCTTATCGATAGCCTCGCATCATCATTTCTCCGACTCATCCCTCGCTAACTACTTTAGGGTTTTCCTCGAACTCTTATTTCGGGTTCCTAGCAGAAGCGATGGGGAAGAGATCGCCCAATACTAAATCGCTACAAGGTCTTATTGCCTACGACAAAAAACTCCCATAACCATCCTGTCACTAAAATGGACCACAAGAAGCATTGGGTCGACGGAATCACGTATTGCCCTTGGCAGCGCAACTTTATCAAGCGCTACCAAAAACACACTCATGTGTCTTCTTTGTTTGATCGCTCTCTTGGAGCTGAAATTCCTCGTACTTTTTGCGACAGCAAGGGGTTCAGCGCGTTTCTCAGATAGCGCGTTCACAAATGCTATTTGGTGTGATGTCTACCGACATAAGCTGCCTCACAAATGTCATTTGTGCGATTGGAATTGAAGCTTTGGAAGATACATTTTAGGTCTGCCGGCGTTCTTGAGAGACGAACGAGATAGTACAGAACATTTGGTGGTATGTTGGTGATGCTTTCCGGGAGACGTCACGGGGTCAGAGGGTCGGTACATCAAAAATTGATGGCGTCCATCAATTAGCTTATATAAAAACCTCCCTGATTCCGTTGGTGACAATGGCAATGCGTGATTACGTCGGCCCATTGGTTATTGTGGTCGTATTTGGCGGCGGGATGGTTATGGGAGTCTTTTGTTGTATTTCATATTTGTCGATTGCAGAGAGGAAGAGAAGAAGAGAAGAGACATCATGCACTCCTTTAATTGCTCTAGGGCACACTCTATCTTCATTGATTCGCTAGAAGAAGAGCTTCTTTCATCCACCCGCAAAAGATCCAGGTAAAACTTCCGCAATTCAATTACGAGCCGATCGCGACCGGGGTCTTTTCCTTCTACTACGCGTGAGCTTTGCACATGCTCTCATGATGCTGTGCAATCGCATCCCACCATTTCCCAGCCGTACCCACTCAAAGCAGCCTCTCCCCAAAAACCTCCCCCGCCCTGCCAGGGAAGAGCACGTGGTGAATCGATAGCTGAAAGATGATCACAAGCCCTGAATAGGTTTCGAAGTCAGCATTCCTCCTTTCAGTCAATACAATGGGCAGAGGTGCATGCTTTGGGAGCGGATGCTGCTGAGACATGTTTCAAGCCATTTTGGAACGCTCAGAGAGGGCAATAGATGCTCAGAAATCTACTTACATATCATCCATACGGTAGACAACGGTAGTGTCCTAGTGGAATGCACGATGAGAGGGATAGATCCCCATATAACCCCGAACAGAGTTTTCTCCAGACTGTACGGAGTTCCGTACAAGACTGACCAGACCATGCTCAGTAGTTGCGAGTATAGTAGGAGGATGGCAAGTAGAGTTAGGAGCCATTCTTGCGCAACCAAGATCAAGAGGATATCGGACAAAGGGGGTTCCGTGAAGGCGTCGTCTGATCGAGCTTTGTCTTGGATTAGAGAATAGCCGTCGGAGCTCTTTCGAAGCTGTAAAGGAATCGTATTTGATTGATTGATAACTTCCTCCCAGTGAGGATCTTCGATGAGATAAGCGTCAGATAGATAGACTGAAGGCATGTCGCTGAGAACTGATGTAGTACTTCTAATGAATTTCGAGTGTGGACCGGTTTGGAGCTTCATATTGAGAGTCTGACGAACGGATCGCAAAGTGGGAAGGAGCAAGGTTCTGGACTTGAAGGGAAAGAGCTTTTTGAGCGGTAGATCGGAAAGTGATGGAGTCTCAAGACTGAGCGATTTCGATTCTTTCTCAATGGAAGTCACCTAAATGCTCCAGAGTCCGGAAGCTTGGCGAGATTTAGGTGAGCAAATAAGGTGGAACTTTTTCATCTTGGGACATCGGAAGTATGTCCTTGCCAGGCTAGGAAATGGTAGTCTGGTCGCGGTGAAACGCTGAGCTGTATCGCATTCTGGCGTGAGGGTCTCGGCTTGGGAGGGTGCGATGGAGGAGGTCTCTGTGGAGGAGGCTTAGGGTGTACTCTGGGGGTAGAGGCGCTCGGTGTTCTGGGCAGCAAGAAATTGCAAAGACTCGAGGCTATGTCATGATTGTGAACAGAGCCATGGAATTGAATTAGACATAGAGCGTAAAAGTCAAGCAGTGCTTACGAAAAGAGAGAGGATAAGACGCAAATTGAAAGGGCACTTGACTATTATCAGTAATAGCGACCTGTCTGAATTGCACAACTCGTAGTGAACTCAAATTTTTTGCTGCGCAGCTTCAGTTCCGCAGGGAAAATTGAACCACTTGAGAGAAATAAGTGGTCATCTGACAAGCTGAAGGAGAAAAATGGAGTTGGACGGGTTAGAGCCAGATCTCACCATTAGGCACAAACAATGCTTCTCTTCAGAACTCACAAATGCCCCCTTTCATAGATATCTCGTCGTTCATTGTACAGAGATAATAAATCTTTCGAAAAGCTGTTTCATGGAGACTACCTCCAGCTTTTGATCCTTACGCCAACGCTTCATGCATCGCTCAAGCTAACTGGTATGCTCTCACGTCTGATCATTAGAAACCTCCAAACCCGTTAACGTTCATTTCGCGTGGAGTTTCTTCTTCCTGCCCATTGGGCATAGGGAGTATGTCCTCGCCCATCTTGCCGAAGCCTTGAGTTCGAGATTTTGCGTGCCGCGCTGAATCCACCACGCCGAATTTGCGACCTAATTCTCGTGCATCCTTGACGCTGCTACTAAGAGTTCCCAGTAACGAGACTAGTGAAACATCGTTCTTCTCTGCTAGCTGTTCGTGCTCGAATGATCCTTGGTCGGACGGTGTGAGGAGGGGCAGGCGGTTTACAAGAGCTTGGATGGAGCGGAGAATAGGGTGGTTGATCTCCGTATGCCCTTCCGGTAGCGGTGTAATTGCTGGGTCAATTGGATTTACGGTGGTGAGATATGACGGTGGAAGGTTTTGGAGGTAGGTCTTCAGAAGCTGGATCCGAGCGTGGAGCATCTTGATTGCGTTGGCACGAGCGGTGAGGGACATGATGACTGTCCAAGACCTTGCATCAGTGGCACTCCAGTTGCGTGGAACACGGTCAACTTACGTTCATCGTCTTCCGCCGACAATACAGAAGAGTCTTCAACTGCCTTGCTTTCCGCTTTTCCAAGCTTCTTAGGATCCAGGGTACCGACTGAGGCCTGAGACGCCTGACCCTTTCCAACATCCTTAACCGTACCTTCAATGGCTGTTGCATTTCCTGCCCCTCGCGCAATGTAGTCGACTCCGATCATTTCAGCCTCGCCAGTCTCCACTGAGTATGGTACTTCTCGGAATTTGAGCTCCAATTGTGCCTCCTGGCCTTCGATTTCCATCTTGTCCCCTTCCCCATTGGTTTCATGAACTGCCGCTTTACCGCCTTCCTGACTGCTCTCGTACACGCTCTCATATACAGCCAAAGGCAGCTTCCCACCTACACGAGCTCCCTCAAGCACTGTCGAAGGATGGAAAGCCAATAACAGGGCGGTCTCATTATAGTCGTGTAGTATCTGCTCATGCATGGCCAGGTGTTCTCTCTTCGGACCCGAAACAGGCGCTGTGGTGAACCATCCTACTACTTCCAGAGCCGGAGCTTTGTGAACATCGCGGTATTGCTGTACTCGATCCTTGAACCACTCATCGTGCAGTATCAGAGTGCCGTCGTCTTTTGATATAACCTGACACTCAGTAGCAAACTCCAGGGTAATGTCCCGCCCATGCTGTTGACCGAATAACGCCCCGACCACAGGTAATTCTTGACGGCGGAGAGAGCGTCGCGCAATAAGATCTGAGATGGTAAGAAGCACGAGAGGATGTAGATGGGCTTGGAGGCCGGAATCTGAAGTTTTGGCAGACACAAGGGAGTTGTTGCTTTCGGGTGCCATTGTGAGCCGCTGTGACTGTAAGTGTATCGTCAAGAAAGCATCTTATGACGATGTTTCGATCATGAGTGTCGAGTGAAGAGATGGAGTGTTGTTGAATCGGAAGAAATTGTTGAAGCATTTGAATGTCGGTTATGTACATCATTGATAGTCCGTTCGAAACGTCGGCAAGTTTATAGGGCTGGGGAACCCTCATATAGCCCTAGATACGGTCTTTGCTCGGTCCTCTCCCGAAGGAAGGAGGTCTATTCGGTCATAGAGTATAAACGTACCGAATAAAGTGTTTAGACCACAATCCTCAAGTCCCTATAAGGACTGTCAAACAATATCAGACTACCTATCATGGGTGCAGCCTGCGCAACATCCAGCGTCTCATGTAATTAAGACTTGATTGTCAAGAGAAGCTTATATCATTGCGACTTTAGCGCCGTCTCAAACCGGGTTTCCCATCGCGCTGGAGTTGGTCTTCGCTCCAATGAAGAGCTGCTGCCGGTCATTACATACACCTCATGATCTTTATCCTCAAGCTCTAGCCCATGCACTGTAGACCTCTCAGTAGTGCTTGTCCCCAAACCACCAAGCTGAGACCATGAAGCTGGGGTCTTGTGAACACCGTATGGATCTTGGTCTGCGTGCCGCTCCCAGGCTCCGATGAGAAGCACGAGGGGCGTGCCATAGCACCGGCAGCTTTATTTTGTAACATTGATAGCAGTAACAATGAGTTGTGAGGGTATCATACTCTTTCTTCGTATTCACGTTTTCAGTGTTGCAACAAGTGGAAGTCTTCTTGTGTACTAAACACTTGATACGTTTTTCGAAAGGAGATACTTGGTTTCAGAGGGGAAGGGAGCATGGTTGAAGAGGCGGCTTATTTGCGTGAACATCGTTCTCGATAACAGTGAAGCAATCACAGCCATGCAGTGCCATTCGACATACTAAATTGCATTATGCTTCTTCCCTAAAGAAAAGATGACATATTCCTAGTGGAAAGCCTGACAGTTTGCTATAAGTTGAGATTCAATGACACGAGTAAGAAATCTAATTTCTCTAGTACCGAGAACAATGACAGTATGAACAGCTGCTGGAAGAGCTCATGTGTTAGTACGAAGCTCACGAAGATCTTTCCGGACGCAACAGAGGTTCTTGTAAATGAGAAAAAGTGGACAGTAAATAGGGCCCCTCAAGACGGGCTCAAGCTGCAATGAAGCTTCTGTATGAGGGGGGATCGGTAGCATTGTTCCAGGGTATCATAGGACCACAAAGCTGTGCTGAGAAGCTGAGCACCGGTGCTTTCTATTCAGGTGTTGTCAAACTCCAGCACTGTACTCGTGTTCCTTGAGAGACTTCCCGCAGACATGCTCCAGCAAGCGCCTAATGAACAAAAAAAAGCTGAGGGTAACCGACGCCTGCGCCTTGCTCGTTCGATTCATGCTCATCATCCATATCATACCTTGCGCTGGCACCAGTGGGTGCTTTTCGCCTTAGTGACCGCCTTGGAACCCTTCTCTCGATACTCTCTTGAGGTGGCTTCGGGTCCCCCGCATTATTTTGGCGATATCTGTTGGCGTCCTGCCGCTTTGGTGGTGTGGCATCACTGGCCTGTTAGTCCATCGCCGTTCCGTCCATACATCTGTTTAGACTGTAAAGCAAAATTGCAAAGCAATTGACTTGTCGCTTCAGCCAGCCATTAGGATTAGGCCTCTACCCAACATATAGTCTTCTTTAGCGTTGGGCAGTGGCAACACTGCTGCCAACACTACTGACACCGCCCCATCGTCCTTGAGCGAGCCTCTTCCTCATCTGTGCTACTATGTCTTGCCACGCAGGATCAGCTCCATTTGCCATCGAGTGTCTCTCCAGTCTTTGATATAGTGCCTGCAACGCATCGTATTTGATCTCCGCCACACTGTTCGCTGATCCCTCGGCATCCCCTTTGCCGCCAATGCCCAAATCAGTAGATTTTTGACCAGGTAATAGTAGCCACGGGATTACTGTCTCGAGGGGTGGGCTTGATAGAATTGCTAGATGGCCAGTAGGCGGCAAAGACTGAGTCCCACAGACTTTGGTTAGATCTTCCTCGCTACGTACGAGGAACATCGATTCGGTGAAGGGGGCTGATGGTGCGACTTTCTCCATAGGCTCCCAATCTGCATTGATTACAGAGAGTACCAGGCGGGCAGCTGCCACGGCGGTATCCTTAAGCGCAAGCGTTTCAGCAGATTTGATGACATGGGCCCAGAATTTTGGATGTTGTTCCATGTATAGGAAGTAAAGAGCTCTGGCTGCGGACTTAGAGCTGGGATGGGGGTGAAGTCCACTGAAGAATGTAGCTAAAGCGTCAAAGGCCACCGAACTGGGTGGCTGAATGGGGATTTGAGACACTAAAGAAGGAGAGGTGAAGTCTCGAAGCAAGTGCACTATAGGTGGTACACATACGAGGACGGCCAGCTCGCTCGATGGAGGCGAGTTGATAAAATTACCTGGTCCGGTTTTGTCCAGAACTTCGGAGATGTATCTCAGGATAGACTTCAGCAGCTCCCAACCGGGATCTAGGGCATGTTCTGCGAACGAGGATAGATAGATCTCTAGGTACTTGGCCGATGAAGAACGAAGATGACGAGCATCCCATGGATCTAAGCCCGCCGGGTTTGTGAAATATCCAATGGTCCGCGAATGAAGACCCTTTTCCAGCAAATATTCGAGAGCTGGAGATGAGATGCTTACGGAACTTGTAGAGATACCGTTGATATGCTCGCTCTCCGCGCTCAGCCGGAGCCATTGCGTAAAGAAATGGATCAACGTCATATGCATCAAGACATCCCTCTCGTAATCGACCATCGCAAGAGCTGCGAAGTCTGTTAGGCTCTGCACGCCGTACTGCTTCTCAACCTCGGGGCATGACGAGTGCCTTATTCTCGGGTTGTCAATTATTGGCAATAAAGCCAGCAGTCTGCCCTGCGCGACCGTCTTATCATTCCTGTTCGGTTGTCCATCCTGCCCCAGCGTTTCCAGGCTGCATAATGAAAAGATCGAGCCATAAATGTCTTTGTCACCTAGAAACCTGCGCCACATGAGCACATTATGTTCTGGACCGGCGAGAAACCGTTCGAGGAGCAACTGGGCTTTCTCATGCACAGCGACTTCAGGTGTGCAAAGCCACATTCGGACCAGCGCTTGCACAACCTCTGACATGCTAGCAACGATATCAATATCGCTGCTGTGGGTTGTCGCCTTTCCGAGTAGATCCAACGTAACCAGGTTGATGGGTATTGACTGAGCGGAAAGCCCAGTCAGAAAATCTACCTTCGGCTCAATGCTCATTACCTTACTGAATTCAAACGTCTTCGGCGCGATCAATGCAGTGATCAGCATACATGCTGGGGTAGGGTCTTGTTGCAATGTTGGAAGTAACATTGATAGCTGATTCAGTAGCACAATTCGCCATTTGTCGCTCACATTCCCTATGGCATGTAAGCAATTGGAACGGCGACGACCTAAGGAATTTTTTTTGACTGACCGCGGAGAGCTTCCAGAGAGATGCGATCGTCTAAATCAGGAGGTAAAGTCTTATGTGGATCCGTACAGACTTCTTCCAGGTGCTTGTGCAGCTCACGAAGGTGGGCCTCTAATTTCAGATTGTCCATGGCTTCTGGTTATGGGAGTTCTGACTGATGTATTGATCAAAAGAGCTGAGCTGTAGTCTCAGCAATATGCCGCCTCCGTGAACGTCGATTTTGAAGTTAGTTTGTCGAAAATTCATAGCAAAACTTCAGCCCTACGAGGCCCCAAGTTCTCGGGATTTAGTGCACGCTAACTCCGAGTCAAACCCAATATCTTGTCAAAGTCATTCCCATCTCAATCCTTCTTGGCAAGTACCAAACTTCTTTATTATCATCACTCACAAAGGCATGCCACCCCAAAGACCCTTCTCCTTATCCCCCTACACCCCCCAAATCTAGACCCTCTCCTCCGCCCACCCCCCACAAACCCATCTCCCAACCATGCCCCGCGGCCGCAGAGGCGCCCGAGACAGCGGCGCCCGCGGAAACTTCAACCGCCACACCGGCAACTACCGCATCGGCGGACTCGAAGTCACCTTCGACCCCGACCTCGATTTACGCTCCAAGAACGAGCCTACGCCTCTCTTCCCCGTGAGTCAACCCTCCCCCTGTTCCCAAACCCAGGACTACATAGGCTGATGGATACGTGATTTAGCCCTATAATCCCGGGAATCCATCGCCCTTGACAGCTAAAGAGAAGGTCGAGATTGCGCATTTTCGCTGGGTTCGATCTGCGGTGCATGAGGGGCCTTATTATAGTGTTTTGGGGGATAATGTGAGAGTTGATAAGGCGAGGAGGGGGGCGGCTGCGAATGTGGATCCGTTTGAGGGGATGCAGACGTGGAGTCAGCGGTATACGAAGCGGAGGCGGATGTTGCCGAGGATGGAGGCTAGGGATCATGGTATGTCTGTGCCCGAGGGGGGTCTGGGAGTATGATGGCTGATATGATGGGGGGATAGTACTGAAATTTTTCCCGAAGGAGCTGTGGTCGACGGTGGATCCGAAGGCGGGGCTGGTGAATGGTGCTACTGCGCATGGGGAGAATAGGAGGGCGAAGATGGGGCTGGGGGAGGGAGCTGCG